>MDTD01185031.1_pt1 | contig 18154 bp, 6 predicted proteins | sample 811221 | NCBI WGS metagenome assembly MDTD01 (sample SAMN05326646, study PRJNA326480) | marine metagenome | isolation source: seawater | place: Pacific Ocean: South West | collected 2011 | reverse complement strand
GAGGATCCTCCTCCTACTTGATCTATCCATGCATATTCTCCAGCAGAATCATTCCAACTTAGAACTTGTCCGTCTCCGGCAGTACTCACATTCAGATGACTGTCGATATCTGCTGTGCTTCCATCAGCACCATCAGCACCGTCAGCACCGGCAGGTCCAGCAGGTCCGGCAGGTCCGGCAGGTCCAGTGGCACCATCAGCACCATCAGCACCATCAGCACCGGCAGGTCCGGCAGGTCCGGCAGGTCCAGTGGCACCATCAGCACCGTCAGCACCATCAGCACCGGCAGGTCCGGCAGGTCCAGTGGCACCATCAGCACCGTCAGCACCGTCAGCACCGGCAGGTCCAGCAGGTCCGGTAGTTGGGTTGACCCATAAGTATTCTGAACCGTCCCAACTTAAAATCTGATTATCCCCTGCACTATCCGTATTTAAGTGCTGGTCTATGTCAATACCATCAATTTGTGTCTGTAAAGAGCTAATGGCAGTATCAACATAACTTTGACTATAAACTTGAGGTAATAAAGCTTTCCAACTGGAGGTTGTAGAATCCCATTGCCAAGTTTTTTGATTGTTATCGGTAAAAGTTTGAGTAACTGTTGGGTCTGGAAAATTTATAGCCATTTTATATCTCCTATATGATTATTTATAAATTATTTTTAATCCCAAATATTTGCAGGGGTATCGAATCCAAAGTCTTCGTCACAACTACCATCAAGTAAAATCCAATGAGTTCCGTTCCATATACATCTATACATTAAAGGAGAGGAATCAATATATTTAGGTTTAGGTATACCTAGATAATAACACTCTGATATTTTCTGCTCATCAATATCCCACTCACCAGTATTTTCAAATTCGAAAAGACCCCAATGAACATTAGATTTACTTACAGGTTCTACAGTTTGATTTTTAGTCCCCAACATTTTATCATCATCGTTAAATATAAAATGTCCAGGTCTATGTAACTCATTCCAAGCATCTAAATCTAAACTATTCTGTATTGAGATAGTTGCTATAGGATTAACTACGTGAGTAACACTCGTTAGTAATCCTTCAACTTTTAATTCGGAAATATTTTTAAAACTGTATACAGATGACCCAGCAATATCTAAAAAATCAGGGAATCTATAGAAAGGATTATACTCATTTAAATTAGTTATATCAGTGTAGGTGAAATTGTGATTATCTGTCTCTGTTCCGTAAAATGGATGAGGATAATCGTTTGCTGGGTGGTCCGTATATTGATCATGTGTGGGAGGGTTTTCGGCATCATTTAATTTGACAGTGTGTTGAAATTTTTGTGCAGGTCCGTGGTATGCTACCGATGAGGATTCTGTCATCTCACTTTCAACTTCTAAATACAATTCATTCTGAATATCAATATTATTAGATGAAGGGGTTCCTGCAGCGTCCCTAGTAATATATGAGGCAACCGTTCCTTGAGGTGTTGAATTTGTAGCTCTGTAAAAATTACTCAAAGATATTCCCAAAAAGGATTGTCGATACCTCTCGTTAACTTGATTGAAAGTGTACAGTTTCTTATTGCCTATTAAATCGTAGAAATTTTCAAAACCCATAGCAGAATAATGTCTATAGGTTTTATATTGTAAATAATTTCTTGTGACAACTTTTTTTGGATAATGTAAAACCAAAGAGTCTCCAACCCTCAACTCGTCTTTAAAATCCTCAATATTTAAAACTTTATTATCGTTACTAATAATGCTAGGAATTATACTCGGATCATTAAATTTAGGTCTGTTTATGCTTATTATATTATCATTATCATCCAGATGAAATAGGATAGCATCTTCATGTATAACTCCGTAAGGTTTTTCACCTTCTTCGGAATCATAAACCTCAGATAAAGGTTCATGTAAATATGAATTTAGAAATTGATTGTCGGATATAATACTGCTAGCAAGAGATTTATTAATTCCTACATTATCATCTATTTCAAGATCCAAAACATTTTCTGTCACTTTCTGAGCGTTCGTCATTCCCTGATTACTAATCCTTTTATCTAGAAAAATGTATCCGGAATCTATATCCTCATGAGAAATCGGTTTATGCGCCTCTTCATGTGTCATGTGGTTTATTTGCTTTGAGTGGACAAAATGCTCTTTTTTTAGATAGTAAGAATCTTGTGGTAGTGCTATTCCAGAATTTTGGTAGGCAACTCTAGTAGAGTTGGTACTACCTTGACGGGATCTCTCATAATAATGTTGATTCCATGAGTTATAACGACTTTTTTGGTATCCAGCCGCTTGAGCTAAACTACCGTATTCTGTAATCATATCTCCTAATCCAAACGGCGGGTTTGGGAAGCTTCGATGGAACCAGAAATACGCAGGTCCTACTAATGGGTGAATATAAAACTTTGATGTATCTACACTGCTGTTGACATCATAATATTGATCGTTTGTGATAACTAATTGTTTAACTCCCGAATTATAATTTAATGATGAAGGAACAGGAAAAAATAATTCATTATTATTAGGATTGACAGTGTCAGTAGTTTTTTGTTTTTTCCAAGATTTTCGATTACTTTTTCTCAAAAGAGTCCCATCTGAGCTCAGATTTCTTAAATAAGTGACGGAATTTAACTTACTTATCTGCTCTAAATCTTCCGGCCACAGATATTCATAATAATAATTAAGCCCATGCAACCACCAGTAATCTCCTGTCCAAACCCCACTAGTTTGCTTAAAATCTTCTTCTTGCCAAGCAACTGTTGAAGTTACTTTAAATTTGACAATTTCGGGTTCGGCCATTATGTATTGATAATCTTCTCTAATCGGAAATTCTTGAAAATGTCTAGAGTCAGGTTCACCGCTAGTTTTAATCGATTTATATTTTGCATTTTTAACTATGATTAAAGGTTTTCCTATTTCTTTGGTTTTAAGGGTATAATCAGATGAACTAACAGGTTTGATTACATTAACATCCGTTAAAAATTCATTACCTTTTTCAAATGAATTTACAACATTCTCTAATAAAGGGTCTAATGTTAAACCTGTCCCTTCAACAGAAACAATCTCATCGTATATTATTTTTGTTCCAGGAGAATCAATTCTATTGCCAGTAAGATTTCTTAAAAAAGTTCCTATATCATTACCTTCAATATTATTTGTGTCCGAAGCAACTCTATTCCAAGAATACCTACTTTTAATTTTTTTCCTATACTTCTCTACAGATATGTTTCCAGTTCTTTGGAAATTTCTAGTCATATTTGCACTATATCCAACTGGAGGAGTATATTTCGAATCAACTTCATAAGTATGCTGATACTTTCTAACCTCAATATTGTTAGAATCATCTGCAGCTGCAGTCAAATATGCATCATCATATTCAAAAATCTCATCTTCCAAATTAAATTTCGAGAATTCAGCATCTGAATCTAAAGACTCCTCTACACATAACCACAATCTTATTTCCTGCCCTTTATATAAACCGTCATCCAATTTAGCAACAAACCTATCATTATGTGCTGGGTGAGTAGAAACATTATCAACATATATAAAATGATTTCTATAAAATAAATCTATGGTCTGCACACCACCTAACTGGTCAGGTGAATATTCTTTCCAATCTTCTTTTCTTGGATACTGTAACTCAGAATCTATAGCATTTGTTTGAAGTTTAATATTACCTTCATATGCTACAGGATCTTCTATTTCTGGAGTTATTTCAATTTTAGAATCTTTAAAATTTAACTCCAATTTTTGAGATTTTAGACTTTTAAGTTCACTTATTTCTAAATCGTTTTTAAGTCTAAAAGGGTATTCGGGTTGAGGGTTAACACTTAAATTTTTTCTAAAATTAAAATCACCAGCATAGTATGAAATTCTATTAAATTGATCATTTTCAGATTTAACAATTTGTGTACTTCCTAAAAAATCACCATAAATATTTTTCCACTCATCATTCTGAGTTAAAATTTTAATAACTTTACTTATTCCGGCATCCTCATTTTTAGATAATGATGATATCCCTTGATTAACAACATCAAAATACGCCATTTCTCCTGGATTATAAGTTCTATTCTCATCATAATCTTTAACATTCGAATGTATCCTCAACCAGTCATCCTCAGAAGCTAATCCTGCCGAGTCAAGACCTTCATGAACTAATAGCAAATCACCATCAGTTTCAGTGAGTGAAGTTATTTTATCGGGTGGAAGAGTTATCTTAGTTATTTGACTACCATCAAGATATCTTTCATCTATGTAATGCAAGGATTTATCTGAAGGTGTAGCATCAACCAAATCTATTCCAGGATACAACACTTCTATATTTTGAGGTAATTCGGTATACATTGTTGTTAAATTATCTTGGCCGCAAGGAACTGCATTAGGTATTTTATCCTCATCAATATATACAAGGTATTTTGTAAGAGGGTTTTCAGTTGAAAGTAAATTATCTAAATCTAGATATTTGGAAGAGATGCTGGAACCTTCTGCGTTATTCAATCTGCTGACCGAAAAATTATCAAATTTTACAGGGTCTCCAGAAGAATCAACTCTACGAAATGCGGGATCATTTAAAATAAATTCTTGCCACGACCCTCTAGTTAAATTATAAACTTCCTCGTCTTGTCCTGCTCCAGGATCATAAGAATATTCATAATTACTTTTGTATGTACCATCTTGAACAACTGTCCCACCATCAGATTGAGAAAATTTTACATAACCTCCTGGAAGCTTCGGGAACCAGAATTGAGCATCTACATCATTGGAAGGATATCCGTGAATTTCATTGAGGGCACTATTTCTATAGAATGGTATGTAATCCAATCTAAATAAATGAGTAGCAATATCTTCACCTATCCAAACAGGGGTCCCTGCCATAGTATCTTCTAGGTCAGATGGCCAGTAAGTTTCATCCTCTGGTGTATAAATGTATTGATTTTCTCTCTCCTCGATTGTGATATCGAAAGCGGAATCTCTTTCATTAGTATAAACTAATTTAGCAGGATCTCCTAAATCCCACTCCTCTAAAAAAGAATCCCAAACAGGATCTTCTCCTGCATCGGAATATGAAAGGTCTGTTATTACATTCTGTATTCCGTCAGGAATAGTTACATAATTTTCAAGACCTTTTTCATCCAAAAATACCAATCTATTATTAATATTATCAAAACTTAATTGCGTTAATTGACCAGAAATTATATGCTGAATGGATTGTGGGGTTTCATCCTCATCAAGGTATGTAATAGCACTCAAACTATCATTATATTGCATCTGAGTTTTTTTACCTTGCAGATACATGAAATTATTCTGACCTGTTTCATCAACATAGACCAATTCTCGATAATAATCATCATACCTTATACTTGTATTTGACTCTTTAACTAATTTTCCTGAAGAGTTGATATAAACTAATTTATCATCATTTTCATCTATTAAATTAATGGACATGTATGAAAGAGTTTCTGAAATACTCTGAAGAGTTCCATCACCTATGTCTGGTATACTGGTAAAACTCTGGTCAACATTTAATCCTACATTCTGTGTTATCTCTTCATAGTTAAGGGTTATATTATCTAACCTATCTCCTATTGGACCTCCAGAGGTGGCATCAGCAAGAATGTCATATATTGTTTCTATATTCCTTAGATCATCACCTAACGTGTTTCCGGATTTTATAGGACTCTGATAATTTTCCAATTTATCTATTATAGTTTGCATTCCAGCAGAATCTATAGAATCCCATTTAGAATTCAAAGATTGAATATCTTCTCTTATATTAGTGGCATTCGAATCTACTGCAACGTAATCATCGATGGATAAATTTCCATTTTCATCAACACCTCTGAACCCTAAAGGGGATAGAGATTCTAAAACTTTATCGTTTATCTGGTCTAAACTGCTTTTAGCATCAACCATATCCTGTTTAATAGTTGATAACTCATTCAATACATTAAGATTAGATTGTCCACCATGTAATATATCCTTAACCCACCATTTAGGGGATTCTGAAGAAAAATCTAACATTTCATCAATATTAATTTTGTCGGTTAAATCTCCAGATAAAATAACAATACCGTCTAGATCCAATTTTAATTGATCAAAAATTTTATCCTTAATCGCAGCAACTTTTAATTTTTCAATTTTTTTTCCGGAAGCTCCAGAAGTTTCAACTAACAGTTCCTTTTTTCCAGTCTGACCGTCCTCATCAACGGAAATTGTCTCAAATTTGTTTATTTTTTGATTCCAGTTGTATCGCACCCAAGAACCATTATCCCTTTGAAAAACAAGAGAGTCTAAAGTTTCTTGAGGTATATTTTGACCTTCCCAAAATTCTTTTCCTAAATGAGGTTCAAAAACGTATATTAAATCGGGGTCTGTTTCACTTTTAGCAATTGTTCCCCAACTTGGATATTTTTTAAATTTAAACCCTTTACGTGGAGGTTGAGTCCTTCCTCCATACAATATATGACTCCCTGTAGGGTAATTACTATAATTTGACATATATTTCCCTTTATTCCCAATGTTCTTTTGTGGCAGAAGATGGAAAGTTTAAAATATCAACCCTCTCAACATTACCCCTATTCAATATCCACTTACTTCCGTTCCATATACAATTATAAATTAGAGGTGAATTATCTCTATACACCCATTGGATATCGTCCTCAGAAGAGACTTGTTGCCTATGGGCAGGCTTCAATTCATTTAAATGCCAAATTACCCCATTATTAATTATTCCTACATCTGCGGATTCCGATGAAGCTGATATGATTTGTAATGTTTCAATATTGTCAAAAGTTTCTCCGACTACCAGTGTTGCACTCGAAAACCCTTGCTCCATTCCACCAACATCAATCAAACTATAATTGGAATTTCTACCAGTAAATATAGCATTTTTAATAAGTATTTTAACACCATTTTTGAATTCAATATTACCATCTTCTAATATAAAATTCATCTCTTGACCTTGATATAATCCATTATCTAACCATAGCATATTTGTTGTATCTTGAAATGATATGAAATGATTGCTAACTGATAAATCAACTTTTTTAATTTGGTTAGGTTCATTGAGTCCGTAACTTCTATTCGATGATGTAACTATAGGATCATCATTTACTGTTAATTTGGGACTATAGTGCTGATAGTTAGCATCATTGACAAATTTATTATAAGAACCTATGATTATTCCTTGACTAGGGTCTAAATCAGTTACAAGTTCTATAAAGTCAATCTCTTCTGCTGCGGAATCAATCAATTCTCTATAAAATGATAAATTCCCTTCTATCTCAGTATTACCCTCAACAACTAAATTTGAATTAACTCGAATATGGTCTTCGTTTGCTATTATCGACCCTGTTCCAGACCCAGAAACAATCCTATCTGTGGCAATCTCAACATAACCTGCTCTTTTCCAATCACCTTGGACATAAACTCTTAAACCAGTGGAATCTTCAACGTAATATAAATCACCTTCCTTAGGATTTCCTGGAGAAGATAGCCAAACTTTATTTGTTCTAATATCTATAGGAGGTTGAACACCCTGTTCATTGGTATGAACCAATAATCCTGCAGAATCTAACTCTATTTTTGTTTCAGTTTCGGGAACGGTTACTGTATGGGAGACTCCTGCTTCATCAGTGTATATTAAATCATTATTACTATCAATTTCCAAAGTTGTCAGAGTGTCAGGGAATTCGACTCTAAAGTCAACATCAGCTTCATTTGTATAAATTAGTTGTTTATTAGTATCATCATACCTCAGTTTAGTTTTTCTGTCAACTCTAGGGTAATCAATCTCCTTCGTAGCTCCAGACTCATTTTCGAAAATTAACCTATCTTTTATGTTATCATAATATAATTCTGTAATTTGCTGAGGTATTGGAACATAATTAACATCCCCTTTCTCATCTGTATACTCTATCTGCTCTAAACTAGTATCAAATCTTAAAGATGTTAAGGAACCTTTTATATAGAATGCAAATGTATCTCCATTCTCATCTGTATACACCAATCTGTTGTATTTTTCTATGGTGGCGTCATTCGGATCTTCTTCTTCATATGTTAATGTTGTTAAAACATCCTGTAAAACTATATCATTAGCAGAATCCGTTTCATCAGTGTATATTAATTTATTTTCATTCGAATCGTATTGCAAAGACGTTACTGTTTCCCTAATTATTTTACCAGCAGAATCTATTACAGCAATACCACCTAAAGCGTCTTTAAGATCGGCGTCTATCTTATTTGAATGTAACTCTGCAATATGACCTTTAATTGTTGTCTCAGAGGTTTCTGAAGAACTATATTCAAAAGCAGAATTTAGACCCACACTCACTCTGATATTTTCTATGTCATCTTCCATTTGAGGAACAGCATTAAAAGCTTCTCCAAAAGAATCTAAAGTTACACCTTGACCAGAAGCTTGGTCCTGTAATAACTGTTGTTTAGCAGTATTCAAATTCGATATTAAAGAAGCAATATCTGTATTAGGATCGATTCCGGAATTTTCAACGACACCTTTAATATCATCCATCTTCTGTGAAACGTATAAGATTTCATCCCGAATTGTATTAGATGAATCGGAAATCCCTGTCCAATCATTGCTACCGGATATATTAGATTTAATTGAAGATATTATCGAATCGACATCTAAGTTTGATTGGACTAAATTCTCTTTCTCCTGTTTAAGTCTATTGATATCTTGTATTAAATTTGTGGTATCACTATATAAAGATGTATATTGATTTCCTCCCAAACTATCCTGTATATCTATTTGAAGAGATTTCATTTGATTTATAGCATTTTTAAGTTCATTAATCTTATTCGATAGGGCATCCGAAATTCTCTGAATTCTTGACAAATCTTGTGAAGAAGTTGTGAAAGTGGAAGGACTCGAAACTTCGAAAGATCCTGAAAAATCTAGTGATGAGGAATTAGATGTTGGTTGGGCAGCAGAATCTAGAACTATTCCTGCCATACTATTTTCGATAGAGACCGCCAAATCTTCAAGACTCTGCTCATTAACAAATGACAGATTTAAAGTTTTAACTATTCCCAATTTATTAGTATAGGTTATAACTTCACCGACTGAATCATAGGATATATCATCCTCTCTAGGAGTTTCCCAATACACTCCGTTCCAAGACCACGTTCTTCCGTTATTGTTATATTTAAATGAACCATCCGTTGGTGCATTTTCTGTTGAGGGAAAATTTATTTTGCCCATTTTCTATCTCCTACCACGCATCTATAGCAAATCTAATCCAAGAATCAGTATCGATACAAACATATACATAACCGCCACTCTTATCAACTAAAAAATCACCTTTTACTCCAGAATCTCCAGCAGAGTCTGGAGGAAGATTTTGAGAATCGACTTCCTCAACTTTTAAATATTTTTTAAAATCTTCTTCGAATATCTGAGTTTGACCTATTGATATTCCACCACTCAAAAATAAATTAGATATTTTACTAGTAGAACTTCCTAAGTTAAGTTCATAATTAGATATTTCGGGTGATGGTATAATACTAGTAGAACTATTTTCCGAAGAAATTATTATATCATTAGCAGAATCAAAAGAAATTGAAGTTGAAACATCAGACAAAACTGACATTGTTTGCGGTTGAGTGGGTGTAGCTGCCACCCAGTCTCCTATGGATTGACCATAAGAGTCTGTGAAAAAATTCCCTGCGGAATCTGTCCCTATATAATAAATATAGAGATTCCCGTTAAGAGTGTTCCACCACAAATCTCCGTTCTCTGGAGGTACTGAACCACTGTCAGTTCCTGGGGGGTTCTCGGAAACAGTTAAGTCACTTTTATTTGACCCAAAATCATTATCAACATACGATTTCATATTTTGAAAATTCTGAATTGTCAAATTTGAATCTGAGTAATTTAGATTATCAAAATCCGTTTTATTAGTTAATTCATACCAAGAAGAGTTGTTTCCGAAATGTAATGAATCTCCGGCATCACTGTGAGCTATTACTCCAGAAGGAGCAGGATTGGGAAAGTTTCCAGCACTATCATAGTAAAATGGTATTACTGCTGTATTGGTGGTACTGTTACCTCTCAAAATAACGTCATCAAGGGTAGAAACTTCTGCGGCACTATCTAACCTATCAACATCGGATTTAAGGTCATCTAATGCCTCCTTAACGTTTGACACAGATGTCCATCCAGATTTATTATAATATTGATCTTTTGAATGATTGATATACCCCAAATCCGTTCCAGAGTAGTTTCCAGAATCTGTCGGATCAGAGTCATTATTTCTTATTAGATATTCCGACTGGCCTGTTTTTTGAATGGTTGCATGTGAATTGTTTGAAAGTCTTAATGAAGAATTCAAAAGTTTCAACGTGAAAAACTCATCTGCTGTAGATGTTAAATTTTGTATTGTTGATTTATCTATAAACAAATCTCCAGAATCATGTATAAAATCCCCAAAAGATGTACAATTGATTACTTCAACTTTTTGATAATTTGTCGATGGCATCGTGATTTTAGGAGATTGATAACAGTTTAGAAATTTAACAAATCTCTCACCTTCCCCATCTATTAGTATTCCTTGCTGATTTGAAGAAATTGAACATCCTTCAAATTTAACATTATGTGTTGAAGAAGATTCGCAGGAAACTTTTATTATATAATCTGTTGATGATGGATTATTGTGTTTGAAGTTAACTGCTTGAAAAACGCAAGTGGAACTTCTTATTATATCCAAAGTTTTGTTATTATTTTCCCCCATCAAATCAACATTACTGACACTGACTTCGGAAGCATTATTATTTATTACAAAATCACCCTGTATTGTAACACTATTTCCTGTATCAGAACCGAATCCGAAAATACTCAACTTTGAAGAACTTGTGATATTTAAACTTTCTTGATAAGTTCCTGGAGCTATTAGGATGGTTGTATTATTTAAAGATACTACATAAGCCTCTTGAATAGTTTTATAGGGTCTTAGAATCGAACCATCTGGAGTATATGTGTGAGTGTTATTTGTATCAACATAAACTAATCTAGAATCATTTAAGTTTGAAATAATTCCATTGAAACCAGAAGGGGAAGCATCAACCCATTGAGCAGAATCCAAATCTTGGTAATATATTTTTAAAACACCTTCATCACTATTCCACCATAGATCTCCATTTTGAGGGGATACAGGTTCGAAATCTGAAGAGGTTGCTTTTACTGTAGTTAATAATGATTTCCAACTTTGTCCGTTCCAAGCCCAAGTTTGAGTGCCTTGAGTGAATCTGAAAGAACCGTCAGTTAGTTGCCCTTCCGTGCTTGGGAAATTTATAGCCATATCTATCTCCTATTATATAGATATATTTATAAATTTGAATTATATTGCTTCAATCTTAACGTTGTTGAACCATATTCCGGCACTATAGTTACTATTATATGGAAGGCCTCCCGTTGAGATATATATTTGGCATCCGGATGTTATACTAGAAACTCCAACAAAATCATGAGTGAAAGTGTAAGGGAAGTTATCCCCAGTGAGGTTGCTTATTCCACTTGAATTATTACTAGTGATATAATTTAAAGATACTGTACTCCCAACCCCACTAGAAGGAATTGTATTTATTCCAAAAGCATAATCTTGATTACTGGGAGATGGAACATGTGTCAATATATCGAAACTCAATCTATAGTTATTCCCTTCTATAAAATTGTGTGAAACGTTTATGAAAGCTTGTCCCCAATATCCATATGAAGACCCCCTCACTCGAATACTCCCTGTAGATAGACCTGACGTTGCAGCATCTTCGAATCCGGAGGAAGCTGGAGGGTATCCACCACTGCCAGATGATTGTAAAGTCCACCCAGAAGCATCACTTTGGAGGTCATCCTGAAATACTATTGTTGTTGAAGGGGTCTGGTCTATTAAATCCACACTAATGTCATCTTCTCCGTTATCTAAGGAAAGTGTTAGTGTTTCTGTTTCCTCAATATCGGAATCATCTTTTACTAGATATGTTTTACTATCCTGCCCGCTAGCATTTACGGTAAAGTTTCCAGATAAGTCTGATATGGGACTGAACGTTCCGGTCTGGGAATCTAAAATTTCTAAATCGGAGATTGATGGAGCTCCTAAACTTGAGAAAATTTCGAAACTACCCACTTTGCATTCCTGATAAGTTGTGCTACTTGTCGATTTGAATCCGAAATAGACCTCGTAAGTATCATTTAGATCCACATCTACTGTGTATTCAACTTCAATATAACCTGCCCAAACGTTACCGTCTCCTTGCTGGTTGGGGGTGGAGGTTTCTGACATATTAGGGTAATCTTGGATATGCTGGTATGTTGCATCAGTTACCCAGCTACCCTGCCAACCTGCTCCATTTTTTCTAACAGCAATATATAAAGAGTTGTTGGGATAGTCAACTTCGTTGATATTCGCTCGAATTGTATTCGTTTGGGTTCCAGAAGTTTGGTGAGTTATGGCATGTATTACATAAACCTGACGATAACCAGCATGGTATCTGACAAAATGCCTCATTGAATTACTCTCATATCCAGTCCCAGAATTAGGAAATTCGTTAATGACTGTCCAAGGATTTACATCGCCTTGATTAAAAAATTGATGGTTAGGTAAAAATTGAGATGTTACATCAGAAGAACCTTGTAATGTATAAGGAACCGATGTGTTTTCTGCAAGACCTGTTGTACTTAATGTGATTGTAACCTGTCCTCCTTCATTCACTTGAGTTGCTGAGGATGATAATTGATATGTAATCGGAACAGGATCGTCATTGTCTAAAAGGTTTATTTCAACGGAGCATGTTCCTGAGGAGTCACTTAAAACACTATTGACGGTGAAATTAGAACTTTCTAAGTCAGATATTGTTATTGTTATAACTTCATTCGATTCCACAATAGAGTCGTCCACAGGAGTAAAAGTGAATGTTGCGATTGTTTGACCTGCTGGAATTATTACTTGTGTATCGCTCAATATAACTTGAGTTGAGTCGGATGATGACACTGTTAGAGTTCTATCAGAACTGAAATTCAAAACATTTGAAGCAGATATATTAACTGTAACAGCAGAACTTCCTTCAGATATGGTTAAAGGTGATGCCGTTACATTATAATTTATCGTATCTTGCTCCACTATATTGATTGTTTTTGTTATTTCATCTGAAGTGAAATCGGAATCAGTATCTAACTTGAATTCGCTTCCAGTTTCGCTGAATGTGATATCAAAAGTGTTTCCTTCATAAACAACGGAATCTTTTTTCAAGTTCAAAAATAATCTAGCAGAACCGTCGATGGCAGAAGGGGATATTGTTCCCGATTTTCCTAAATTCCCTTGAGATGAATTGTAGACCAATATTCTTTTTATATAGGCAGAATGGACTGTATTATTATACGGCGAATCTAATTCAAAACGGACTGAATAGGTTTTATCTAAGTCTCCATCAAATTGGTAGTCTAAATCAATATATCCACTATAGTAACTTTGTCCGGACACTTGGGTCAATCCAGGAGAAGAAGTTGTTCCAATAGTTATATGACCAGTGTTTGCAATAACATTGTCCCATCCAGTTTGACTTGTCGGGTCACCAGAATTTCTTGTATTGACAAAAACAGCAATTTTAGCATTTAAATCAATTCTTTCAATATAAACGCGAATTGTATTTGTAGATGCCTGACTTGATGGATGGTTGACCCAAGAAGAGGGGGACCATGGCCATGTGGCAGTATGTTGATCCCATTGCGAATACATCCGCATTGTTCCGCTACTATTTGCTGTATCGTATTCCCCTCCTTGATATCCAGATGAATAAAATAACCATCCATCGGCATCTTGAGTAAAATCATCATAAAGATATGTTTGATGAACACTTTCTATATTATCTGTTCCTGAATCTTCCGTTATGGAGAAATTAATTAATTTTCCTTCCTCTCTAACATTAGAAGAGATGTCGAAAATAACATGGCCAGCATCTTCATCCACCTGTGATGCTGAAGAAGATAATTCATAAGTCGAGTCAATGCCCAACTTTTTCACCATAGTGGTGAAATTTAATGTAGGTGAACTAATAAATGGCATTTAACTCTCTCCTATATTTTTATTAACCGAATGTTGTTAATTGACCTAAAACTTTATAAGTACTTGCACCCAAATTAAGAATTGTAAAACTTAGTATTTCTGTTTTATTTGCATTTCCTGTAGGAAGTGTTCCTCCAGCCCATTCTATAGTTTGAGGTGTCGTTGCCAATTGAAGAGTATCTATGATGTAGGGGGAAGACCCTTGCTCAATAATGATACTAACGTTTGTAGCATAATTATCTAATAAATTCAAATTAGTAATATTGGCAGTAAAATTACCTGATATCGTTCCAGATAATCTGTGAATGTAGGAATTTTCTGCATCAAAATTTACTACGTCTCCGGAATCAATATTTCCAGAATCTGAAGAAAATAATTCTTGAACTCCGTGAATTTTGATAGCAGTGTCAATATCTACAAGATCATTCGAATCAAAAATTATGGAACTTGCTCCGTTAGTTATTGATGAGGGGGTAACATGTCTATCATCATGTAAAATTCTTAAATTGTTCCCATCTTTTATTATTGCTAAACTTCTATTAGGAGAAATAACAATATCATTCGTACTTCCATCTACAGTTTCTGCAGGATTAACATTATCATTGAAAGGTTTTAATGTAAAATTATAGGTAGAACTTATATTTTTGAAAATTACTTTATAATATGAGGGCCAATTGCCACGACTATCTAAATTATAAGATATATCCGCAGAACCATTTCCGTAAATAATATTATAGTTTTGAACTTGAGTTTGGGACTGACCATCAGAAATTATTGTCAAAACTCTGGGTTCCGAATGTAATTCTAAATCATTAATAGATTGCTCTAATGTTGCATCTCCGGCAGAATCCTTAACCTCAAGATTATCTATTCTAGTGTTTAATGTATTGTAATTATCTATTATATCAGTATTTAATGCTGTATCAGCATTTTGAATATACTGTAATATTTCAACAAAAGTATCATAATCAGCAGAAGATCCGCTTAAAATATTATTAACATTCGTATAAGCATCATCCCAATTTGATATTTTCTGTGATGTGACATTGGAAGCATCGGAAGCACTAAAAACAGGATCAATCTCTGGAGTTGATAATAAAAACCAACTGGTTCCATCATATTCCCATGTTCTATTATTATGAGTATGTGTTTGTCCTATAGAGGGTGAATTTGGAAAATTTATTGCCATTTTTTATCTCCTATGTTACGGTATATGTTATACTTAAACTTACATCCATTGCGATAGTTATTGCATCAGTATCAAATTCTTCTGTAGAAGAAACAATACTGAGAAGATCTCCAGAATTAAAAGATTCATTCGTAGATATATCCTTAGATTGAGAATCGGTAGGGTTGATGATTATATATTGCCCAGTGGGGGTTTGATTTTTAAAAATTTCCAACCTAACTGATTTTTGAGGTGCAGAGTGCACGTAAACTGAAACTCTAGACAGTTCCCCATCTTCTGTTATTATCATATTTGAAGTTGAGACTGATTCTCCTCCTACAGAACTTCCTAAATGACTATGCCAAACACCTCGACCTATACCTGAGATGCAGGATAACCCTATTTGTAAATCACTTGTTCCAACTAAGTTAACTGTATTTAACTCCAAATTCACTCTATCACCAGCAGAAACTTTGAAATATTCACCTTCCAAAAAGGTTCCTTGAGGAACCGTTCCTGTCTGTGATATAGATTGATTTCCTGTGGATATCTGACTGGTTCCATTTCTAACAATTACGGACATTGAATCTGCTTGTAATTCTGTATTGACATCACACGACAATTTAACATATTTATCCGTCTGAAAAATGAAATCGTTAGTTGCAGGATCATATGATTGTTGCCAAATCCCATTTTCAGAAATGTGGTAGGATCCTGAATTGTTAATCGTATTCATTTCTGAAAATAAATTATGCTCATTTAAATTTGAAACAGAATCGATAATTAAAACAGGGTATAATTTACAATTTTTCCTGCCATCTATCTCCGAGAACGTTATACCAAAATTTCTATTTTCTGATAAATTGGCAAAACCAGCCATCCCTGTTAAAGGTGTTTGAGTGTAAGCATCCCATGATTGATCATTGTCGGTAGGGTTCAATATTGCACTCGAATGAGGCCCATATTGAAGAGTTAGGTTAATTGCGGTGTTATCTTGATCGTACAAATAGAAGGCATCGACGTAACGCACGTATCCTTGCTGAACGGATTTAGCAGTAAATGCTGAGTCTGATATCAATGCAATTTTGATATTAGTCGCACCTCCTGGAGAAATATCAGAAATTACATGAATTCCTTTATCGGAACTAGCTCCAGCATCATTTGCGGTGTTTTCTCCTGCGCTATCAGGTCTAATCCAAGCATTTCCATCATAATAGTAGTTCATTGATGCGGGGTTGTAAGGATAGGCACTATCATCAAAACTTTCAATTGGAGGCAAATATATAATATTTGACCCAAAACCACTAGAAAGAGTGTCTTGTTCGGTGATTATCCCTATTTTTATATCAGAATTTAAGTTTTGACCTGATATTTCCACTTTAACTGAAACTAAAGATCCTACATTGTAATTATCAATCTCTAAGGTTTTTGTACTTCCTGCGGAATCAGAACTTGAAAATGATATGGAATTTTGAGAATCAATTTTATTTAATCTAGGAGTTATGGTTACATTCGAATTAACCACATCATAGTTATGACAGAAAAATTTTATCTTTGATGGAGACTCTAAACTTGGACAAAATATAAAACAATCATTGTCTTCCGATGAAGATAACCCTTGATCGTTAACTAACTTGATGTAATATGTCCCAACATTCTGACTATCGATGGAACTAAATTTAATACCCTCTTTTTTATCTTGACTGTAGTACTGGGAAGATGTGACTGCTGCGAATTGACCCATTGTAAATTCATTTAGAGAATTGACTTGAGTTTGTAAATTTGAAACATCAGTATAAGCTTGATTCCAATTAGAAATATCCTGTGTTGTTATTGTAGGGTTTCCTCCAGGACCATTTCCAGCAGCATCCACCCATTGAGCAGAGTCTGAATCTTGATAATATACCTTTAGAACACCTTCATCACTATTCCACCATAGATCTCCATGTGAAGGATCACTAGGAGGATTTTCAGATATTTCTGTGGAAGGAGGTATGCTCACATCCCAACTAGTTCCACTCCAAATCCATGTTACTCCGTTATGAGTGTGTGTAAAGCTTCCATCTGTAGGTTGCCCAACTGTGCTTGGAAAATTTATTGCCATTTCTATCTCCTTTATTCTTTAATTACCAACTAGGACCAACTATGTTCCACTGTGGACCTAACCCAATTGGGAGTTCCATCTTCAACTTCAGCAGTTCTTATACAAACATACATAAAACCTCCAATAACTCTAATATCTCCCTTTTTCCCTACAGAATTTGGTGTTGGTGGAGTTACAGCGGTTACTAGGTCATCTAGAGTGTCACCGTCTGTATAAACTTCAACATTTCTATCTAAATTATTTTTACCAAAAGAGACATAATTACCAGAAATATCACCTGTTCCATCTTTACCAAACCTTAAACTATTATCACTTAAAAATAGATGTCGTATTTTATATTCAGCATTACCTAAATCAAATTGGGCATTTGCAGATGGTAGAATGTGCCCTGATATATTGATAGCATTAACATTCAAATCTGTGTCAATAACCACATCATTAGCAGAATCGAAAGAAACTGAACTTGTTCCGTCAGTAATGCTACTAGATGACCCACCAGACCCTCCAGAATATCCTGCAGCTGAAGCATCTACCCAGATATCGTCACCTGCTGTATCGGTATCGTTTCCGTAGTAAATTTTTAGATTTCCTTCATTCGAATTCCACCATAGGTCTCCGGCAGTAGGGTTACTTGGGGGATTATCTGATATTTCTACTTTAGAATACCCCTCTAAACTATGATCTCCCCATCCGTGGGCAGTGTCCCAGTTTGATATGTCTGTTGATGTTATTCCTGCTGCGTCAGAAGCACTGAACACAGGATCAGTTTCTGTGTAAGAAGTTAGATATCCTGCTGAACTATGATCTCCCCATGAATATGCTGTGTCCCAATT
>MDTD01191999.1_pt1 | contig 18156 bp, 13 predicted proteins | sample 811221 | NCBI WGS metagenome assembly MDTD01 (sample SAMN05326646, study PRJNA326480) | marine metagenome | isolation source: seawater | place: Pacific Ocean: South West | collected 2011 | reverse complement strand
GATCCAAACTGCGGAACCGAGACTGAAGAACCTGAAGACCTTGAACTCACTGACACAGAGGAAGAAACCACTGGCACAGAGGAAGAAACCACTGATACAGAGGAAGAAACCACTGACACAGAGGAAGAGAATGTCGAATCACCAACTCCAACCCCTCAAGAGAAAACAACAGACGACAGCCCACAGAGCGACAGCTCAACAAACGTTTGGATACCCATCGCTGCTACTGCTGGGGCGTTACTACTCTTAGCTTTCTCTCGCCTATTACTGCTCGCTTATCTTCGCAATAGAGACCCAATCCTTTCTCACATCGCTATTTCGGAATTTGCAGAGAACAAAGACGCTGCAGAACTATTTGAAAATTCAGTCATTATGGATACACAAGCCTTTGAGCTTCCATCTGATGCAGAAATAGATTTCCTATCGGATGAACCAGGAATCACAGACATCAAATTTACCCTCCGCACAGACTCTGGTGATATGCAGCTTGGTAGCTTAACGGCCTCATACAGTGATACGCAGAATATTCCTGCTCATAGCCTCGAACTTGACGCCCTACCTGATGTGATCAGGATTTCTGGAGTGGTTTCTGAAATAATCTGGACGATAAATGCAAAGAAGCCTCTTGGAACTAAGTTCTCGCTTGAACTCCAAGTAGCAGGAGACTGGATGGCTATCGAAGAAATTACCGAACAGACCCTGCAGATCGAACCATCAGTTGAGATGAACTTCCAAGCCCGCCTCGTTGCAATATCTCCTTTCAGAACCCGAAGAACTTCGATCAATGCACCTGTTGGAATAATCGATTTGGAAGGATTAGGAAGCGAAACATCTCCGGAGTAGTGGCAACCTCAACTCTTACTCGGATTTCCTTCACTCAGAATTACAATTCTCACTACTTTGTGGAAGTATGAGCGCTGCCTCCGACTTTGCTCCTGAGCTATCAGTTGCGTGTGCGATTAGGTGAATATAATTACTTACTCCATCGGGAAGAGAAAAGGTTGCTTGCGCCTTTCCGGATCCAGATAATTCAGAAGCCGGCAACAGTTGAGCACTAAGATCTATAACTCTCTCCTCGACCAAAACTCCTAAATCAAGAATAATCACTTCATCGTCAGGATCATCCACAACTAGTTGAATCGTTACCAAGTCAGAACGTTCAGGCATTTCAGTCCAACAGTCAAGGTCTTGTATAGATATCTTCGGAGCTTGATTTTGAACTTCTGTAACTTCAAATGACAATGTCGGTGTTGGCTGAGCTTCAGCGCTACCAAGTTCAGGTATCGATGACTCGGGTGTTCGCGATGAGAAACCTTCCTCTCTCTGGTTTAAGGGAGTCTCTATGCGATTGCCATCGGCAAGAACAACAAAGGCAAACCCTACAGCAACACAAAAAACAAGCCCTATTGCTGTCCAGCGAGCAATATTCCTCTTTGGAAAACTTTTTCTAGGCATAATGACCTATAGTACATCATGGTTTTTATGGGATACTTCCTAGGAAGCAAAGATGACTACTGATAATCAACATCTAGCGATAGACAGAGTCCAAGAATTATTTTTCGAAGAATACGGCACTATGCCATCTGTAACCGCAAGGTCCCCAGGAAGAGTTAATCTAATTGGTGAGCACACAGATTATAACGAAGGGTTCGTTTTACCAATTGCAGTCCCGTTTGATACCGCCATCGCCGCTATCCCAGAAGATAATTCTACCATTCGGGTTTGCTCTGAGGGATTTGGTCATACAATATTCAACCTTAACGAAGACCCTTCGCTATCACCGCTATGGGCTCGCTATTTACATGGAGTAGGCACCTACATTAAGCAAAACGGTCAACAGTTAAAAGGATGGACGGCCTATATCGCCTCGGATATACCAATCGGTGCAAACCTATCCTCATCTGCAGCACTCGAAATCGCAGCCGGCCTCATCTTTTGCTCTGTTAACAATATTGAAGCCGATATGAAGCAATTAGCTCTCGCAGGTCAATTTGCAGAGAACTCCATTTTGGGCTTGCCTAGCGGAATTATGGACCAAATGGCCTGTGCTTTCGCTGAGAGCGACAGCGCCTTGTTAATAGATTGCAAAGATCTTTCTATGACTCCCGTGAAACTTCCTGAAGGTGCTGCCATTGTCGTAATGGACACAGGCACAAGAAGGGAACTTGCCGGATCAGAGTATGCCGACAGACGTCAAACATGTCAGGAAATCGCTAGAGAATTAGGCGTACCTTCCTTACGTTACGCAACACATTCACAACTCAGCCAACTTAATCCAAGCCATGAAACAAAGTTAAAACGAGCGAGACATGTTATAAGTGAAAATATCCGAACGAAGAAGGCAGTTGAAGTCATTAAATCTCAAAATATTTTTGAACTAGGAGAACTGATGACTGAAAGTCATCAAAGCCTCCAGTACGATTACGAGGTTTCAAGTCCTGCTCTAGATGAGATAGTACATACTGCCCTTAAATCCGATCATTGCTATGGAGCAAGGATGACTGGAGGAGGTTTTGCTGGATGTGCGATTGCCCTAGTTAAGGGTGACAAGACAAACCAATTTTGTACTGAAATACTCGAAAACTACCAATCGCCTGCTTTGCAACCGGCAGAAAGCCCAACAAAGGTATTCCCTGTTAGAGCTTCTGCAGGCGCTTCATTACTTCAATAGATCCAATCCGTTGACGAACCCTTCCGGTCCAATAACGGCAGGTGCGAGAGATGTACCTGAACTGTCTCCAATTTCAAGAAACAACGCCGAACCTTGACATAGTGATTGAAGTCCAATGTCCGCATAGACACATGACCAACCGAAAGACCCTACTCTTCCTCTGGTCTGCCCGTCATCCATTGTCGCAATGATGGTGTCAGCAGCTAGGTTCTCATATCCTATCTCAGAGTAAAGGTCATAAATATCTAGCATCGTTGCCCAGCCAAGGCCTGTAAAAGAGGCATCTGGAGCTTCAGGCGAGTACTTCTCTAGTAGGCCATCCGTCCGGTCAAATTCGTCCCAGACTTCTTGGGGGGCCCACACTTCGCGTTCTGTGTATCCCCCTTTGTGAATATAACTTCCAACCATCAATTCGCCTACTTCTGCATAAATATCTTCTGTGTCACACGTAGCGCTATAGAACATCTCTTCGGCGGGAATTCCTAGTTGATTTGCTGCCCGAATGACAGGCACGCATTCATTTCCTGCGGCAAGAAGCATCACAAGATCAGCGTCCGATGCTTGCGCTTGACTCACTGGAGGGATAGCGTCGGTTAGTGGAATCGGGACATCAATTGATTCATATTCAATTCCGTAAGATTCAAAGATAGGCGCTAATCCTGAATCTAGGGCTGCAGTAGCGGCAGGGTTCTGGTTTACGAGGACTGCAACTTTCTTTGCTCCTAGACCTTCTGCGACAAAGCGTGCTGCAGCGGAATAAACTTGGACGCTACCACCGTTAAAGTAGCGGGCATTTGGTTGATTGTAATCAGCAGCAAATAGCGGTAGACCGCCGATAACAGGGGTTTCTCCCATAGTTCCGTAGAAGTCAAATGCAAAAGTCCATATGTTGACCCCGTTTATAACTGAAACGAGATCACTTGTTGCGAGATCTTGGGCGCATTCTTGGGCTTTGGGAATGCTGTTCTGCAAGCAGGTCACAAGTTCGATTGGGTGGCCTCCTATGCCACCGAGTTCTGCATTGATATAACCTACAGCTGCTTCTAAGCCTAATCTGATTTCTGGGAAGGACCCTACTGGGTCATTTTCCTGGTTCAGTAGACCTATCCGGACAGGGGGAAGTGATTCATCAGCTGCGATGGGTCCAGCCGCTTCTTCTTCGACAGTCGTTTCTTCCGGCTCTTCCTCTTCAACTGCAGTTTCTTCAGGCTCTGTCTCTTCAACAGCGGTTTCTTCCGATGTACTCGAAGAGCTATCCGAGCTGCTCTGCTGTTCCGATGCGGATGTGGATGTTTGAGATCCATCTTCGCTGTCACTACCGCCACACGCACTTGTAAATAGTGCGAGCAAAGTAAAGATTCCTATAAGAATTTTTTTCATTTCCCCCCCTAAGGTTTCTTGAAGCTTACTTTGTGTTTCTTTCTAATGTCTTAAAATTCGCTTTTCTATGTCGATCTCGTGCAATTTTTCCTGCTATTCCATCTGTGTTCAGAATCGCTGTAAGGATTAATCCAAGGCCTCCTACTAGGTTGGCGTACGTTGAAAGACTATCTCCTGAAAATGATTTAGCTATGAAGCCGATCATGAGACCACCAGGTGCGAGAACGCCGGCTACAAGCGCTCCACTGACTGACCCGATACCTCCAAGGTAGGCAAATGCAAGAAGTGCTAGACTCTCAAAAACACTAAAGGAAGTTCCACTAATTTGCCCTCGGAGGTATGCCAGCATGGCACCTCCAAGGCCTGCCAAGAAGGAGGAAAAGGCGAAGGCTTGAAGTTTTGTAAGCGCCCCATTTACCCCGCATGCGGCTGCAGCTCGCTCGTTTGCCCGAACCGAAAGAAATTGGCGCCCAGTTGTTGTTCTTCGGATATTCACCACAAGGAGACAGCAAAGTAGGGTTACAAAAAGAAGCATCAGCCCGTATTCCCATCTATTAAAGTCAGACCCAACGTTTGCCGCTAGATTTATTCCGAAGAGATCTGGAGGTTCAATCGGGAGAGCGCCAGTTTGACCCACGAACCATCGGTTGTTAAATAAAAGAGTTCCAATTGCAACCCCTAATGCCATTGTCACAGCTGCTAGTTGCAGTCCACGTATGCGCAGCGCAGGTATGCCAACCAGGAGTCCTAAAATTACAGCTCCGATGGCGCCGAGGATGACTGGTATCGGGAATGGGATACCGGTCTCTAGCCCTATTTTGCCTAAGATGAATCCTGATACACCTGCAAACACTGCTTGAGCTAAAGAAACTTGGCCTACATATCCGGTTAGGACGACGATTGATAGAACGATAATGACTGAAGTCATTGATAGATAAAGGCTTAGCCGTAAGGCTCTTCCGAAGAAAAGGACACCTAAAACTGTTGCGGCGGAGAGGATAATGGACCCCGGCAGAATATTCCTAGGAGTAGGAGCAAAGGCGAGGCGCGATGTCAAATGACTAGCTCGACTAGGAAGACGGTCACCTCTAAAAAATAGTATTACGATGATAACGAGAAAGGGAAGCACATCTCTCATCCCGTTTCCGGCGAAATCCGGCCACCAGGATTTCATTTGGAGGAGTGAGAGCTCGGAGCGAAACATTCCTAGGGCCAGACACGTTGCTGCTGTGACACCGAAGGAGCGCAAGGACCCTACAAGAGCTCCAGCGAGTGCTGGAACAACCAATAAGGTGTAATTCACCGTGTTGACGCCGTTAGATAATGATGCTGCAAGGATCCCAAAGACTGCTGCGACCATAGAAGCTAGCATCCAATTGCCAGCAGCAAGCATGTCGGGAGAAAATCCGATAAGAGTGGCCCCCTTCTCCTCTTCAGCAGCTGCTCGAGTTGCAATACCAAATATCGTGAACCGGTAGATGGCGGCAAGAAATAGTGAAGCTATCACCACTATTGCTGCCAGCCATAAGCGGTCTTCTGGAATTCTAGTTCCGAGAATGCCTACCATATCTGTCGGGAGAATGGCACGAACTGTTTCATTTTGGGTGCCGAATCGCAGTAGAACTATCGATTGGAGGACAATAAAAACACCGACTGTTGCGACGATTTTGGCGAGGAGTGGAGCTCCCCGTAAAGGTCGAAAGACTAATAGGTGGACTAAAAGACCTACTATCGCCGCAACTCCAAGGGAGATAAGAAAAGCTGGCCAGAATGCCGTTAGATCACCACTAGCAGGTGTCCCAAGCAAATTAACTCGGTCAGAGCCAGAAATTGAGAGAGGGAAAACAAGATCCCCAGTATCTCGAAGCTCATCGTATATGTAAGTTGAATACATCATCATTGCACCATGAGCGAAGTTAACTACTCCAGATCCCTGATATGCGAGAACAAGACCTAAAGCTACACCTGCTATTACGGCCCCATCACCAAGGCCTGTAAGTAAAGTCTGGATATAAATATCCATGCTAGGATTCCCCCAATATCAAACTTTGATTGTTTGACGCTTTTTAATCACAACGTGCGTAGTTTTACGATTTGTGACACAGTATCAGGTAATAGAGTTTCGAACATAAAAAGGTAAAGCTCAGGGGGAAGAATGACTACAGTAGAGGAAGAAACGAATGAAGAAACGCCATGGCATCTTTCTGGTAACAATGCTCCGGTATTTGATGAAGTAACTGTTACAGAACTTGACGTTAAAGGCTCAGTCCCACCTGAACTGAATGGAAGATACTTCCGCAATGGCGCAAACCCGCAAACAGGAACATCACCTCATTGGTTTGTAGGTGATGGAATGATTCACGGTATTGAATTAAACGGAGGAAAGGCCAACTGGTACCGAAACCGTTATGTCCGCACCCCAATGTATGCAAATCCGAATACAGACAGGATGGAACTTTACCTAGATATGGAAAAGGGCGGGTTTGATTACAATGTTTCTGTTGCAAATACGTCGGTCATCGGACATGGCGGGAAAATACTTGCCTTAGAAGAGGGTTCGTTCCCGTATGAACTGTCAGAAAAGGTCGAAACTATAGGGCCCCATGACTTTGGTGGCAAGTTAACGACTGCTATGACAGCACACCCGAAGATCTGTGGTGAAACTGGAGAACTACTGATGTTCGGATATAGCTCCCTCCCCCCCTACCTTGTGTACCACCGTGTGAGCGCAGATGGCGAGCTTGTTCAAAGTGAGGAGATTACGGTTAACGGCCCGACGATGATGCATGATTTTACGGTTACGAGAAACCATTCAATCTTCATGGATTTGCCTGCGATTTTCGATATGGAGTTGGCTATGCAGGGTGGCATGCCTATCAGGTGGAGCGATGACTACCCCTCTCGATTCGGAATTATGCCTAGAGAAGGTTCCAACAACGATGTGAAATGGTTCGATGTTGACCCGTGCTATGTCTTTCATACACTCAATTCCTATGAGGATGGAGATGAAGTCGTAGTCAATGGGTGCCGCCTCCGAGAAATCTGGAGAGAGAATTCAGATATTGGAGTCTCAGATGATCCAGATCCGGCCGATGCTCCGATGATGTGGGAGTGGCGTTTCAACTTGACGACTGGAGGAGTATCGGAAAGGCAAATTGATGATCAGGGAAGTGAATTCCCACGAGTCCCCGATCATCTTGTTGGCCTGACGAATCGATACGGCTATACCGTCACAATGGGACCAGGGTCTGACGGAACCGGCGGTTCAATATATAAATATGACCTTTCCAATGGAGGAACTCGAACAGAGCACACTTTCCCCGCTGGCCACTTTCCTGGGGAGCCATCGTTTGTTCAAGCGGAAGGCGCCGTAAATGAAGACGACGGTTACCTAATGACATACGTTTACGCCGGTGACACGAATACCTCGTATCTGATTCTTTTGGATGCTAGCAACGTAGCGGCAGATCCTGTAGCTGAAATTCACTTACCTCGACGAGTGCCAACAGGTTTCCACGGAAGTTGGATAGCAGATTAACTACTGCTGTTGAAAGGGTACTAGTTCGCGATAAATCGCTCGGCCATTGCGTGCCAATGTCGGATCTTTACTTCTTGGTATTTCGTTAAAGTCAAACCATCAGCTTTAAATGTTTCAAGGCCTTTTTGGACTTTTGGTAAATTGAAACTGTCTTGTTGAAAAACCCTTGCAAGGTTTCCGATAACTGGAATTAATTCTGTCCATTCTTGGTCTATCCCGAGTTCTATATATTCAGCTGGGGGTGGTCGATCATCGCCTTCAAAGTCTTCGGTGTAGATACACTCCATCAAGCACTCATCGACCTTTGTTCCGACTGGCCGAAATCGGTAATTGATACGGTTAAAAGCGCCCCATGGATGAAAATTCGGAAAGAGTGTGAAGTACATACTGTCATTTACTTCGGCATCGCAGTATTCATCAACATTAGGGACAGCAGGACGGAGGCGATCTCTAGCTACTTTGGCCGCAAAGGCGCGTGCTGTCATCCCTTCAGGAACATGAGCCATGGGATCCTCGTCGAGACGTTTGTCCGTAATTGCGTCAAAAATTTCTTGTTCTGTAGGGCTCCACTGTAGGTGTGGGCTTGGAGTTCCATTAGGCGTTATAGCTCTTGAAAAGTTACCGAAGACGTCATATTGACTATTACAGTCACCAGTTCCAGTTAGTATTTGCGGATGGGTGGCAATCACGTGGAATGCTTCCATAAAGGCCTCTTGGGCGACCTTCCAGTTCACTGGATACCGTTTGGCAACGTGCGCTGAAACGAATTTCTTGTGAGGTGCCCATTTCTCGAAGTGTTTTGGTAAGTCACCAATGTATTCGTAGAAATCTTCACAGGCAGGGTCCATATTTATAAATACCCAACCTTCCCACGAGGCAACCTTGACTTCAGGGAGAGAAAAATTTTCTGGTTGGACCTGAGGGAAATCCCAAGCAGCAGTGAGATTTTCTAGCGTTCCATCTAGGTGCCAGGCTAAGGCATGAAAGGGACAGCGGATAACGTCCCCGGCGTGGCCGCTACAGTCACGAAGCTGGCGTCCCCTGTGAAGACATGCGTTGTAAAACGCTTTTATCTCGTCAGGTGCGGAGCGCACAACTAGGATTGATGTGCCCACAATGTCATACACGTATGTATCCCCAACGTTGGGTATATGCTCTTCCCGACAGACCATCTGCCAAGCTTTCTTCCAAATCTTTTCTACTTCGAGGTCGAAGAACTCTTGGGATGTATAGCGTTCGGCAGGGATATTAGTTGTTCCAAAATCTACATCGCTGGTAAGTCGAAGTGTCGGGTTCACATCGTGAGTGTCAAGGTCAAGAAGTTCCTGATATGAGAGATCTTTAGATTTTGATTCGGCAATCGTCATGACATTCTCCTTGTCCTGTTGTCGGTATCTCTGAATCGATTCTCTCCGCGTTCACTTCCTAGCCATCCACAAAGGTGCTCGTCGGCTACTTTTAGATCTCCTGAAATCCATTCACCGCTAAAGGTGAAAACTCCTGATCCTGATTGACCATCGACAATCACGTTTGCGCCATCATCGCTGACTTCATAAATTTCATCTGTTAGTGGATGTTTGATTCCGCGCATATCTCTCCCCGTTAGGTCCGATCATAGTCTTTTTGGTAGCTGTTTCCCATTTTTTATGCCGCTGTAAGTCCACCATCTACTGAAAGAATAGATCCGGTGCATCGAGCCGCTTCGTCAGAAGCCATCCAGCAAATAGCGTTCGCCGCTGTTTCTGGTTCTGCCATCCCTCGGAAGCCGGTATAAGATTTCATTAGCTCAAAATCTATGTCATCTGGTGCTGACCAATTCTCTGTCATTGCAGTTTTCATACCTCCAGGGGCAATTGCATTGATACGAATACTTGATTTTATGTACTCCATGGCGAGCGCCCTAGTCATATTGATGACAGCTCCTTTCGCAGCGCAATATGGGACGGTGTAGGCCTGCCCCATGAATCCGGCATTTGATGCTACGTTCACAATATTTCCAGCTGTGTTTTCTAGATGTGGTATTGCTGCTTGAGTTACCCAGAACATCCCATCCAAGTTGACGCCCATAATGAGTCGCCACGTCTCTTCATCGACATCTGTGACGTGGTGGGAGCGGACAACTCCTGCGACATTTGCTACAACATCAAGTTTCCCAAAGCGTTCAACACATTTTTCGACCGCCTCGTGGCAGGATTCTCTATTTTGTATATCGACATTCTGTGGGTGAAATCGTTCTCCTAATTCGTCGGAAACAGATTGAAGTCCTTGTTCGTCAATGTCGACCCCAAAGACATAGGCGCCCTCTTCAACCATTTGTCTTGCTGTAGCCCGGCCTACTCCTGATGCGGCTCCAGTGATAAAAGCGACCTTGTCTATAAAGCGGTTCATATTGACCTTTCTTTCCTATATCCAATGTATTACCTCGGTTAGAGATCGCAACGCAGTATTCGGGGTTTGCATACCTGTGCAGCATGAGAGAAGCTAGAGGGACAATACATACAGTTAATCCCGATTTCTTTGGAGTAAATGAATGGCCATTATCCACAAAAGCCCCTACGAGGATGTAGAAATTCTCGATATCCCTGTCACCGAATTCGTTCTACGCCATGCCGATACGCTTGAGGACAAACCAGCATTTATTGAAGGAGCCTCGGGAAGGGTAGTTACTTTTGGCGAGCTGAAGAACCTAATCCATAGATTTGCAGGTGGTTTAGCTTCGCGTGGGTTTGGCCCAGGTGACACCTTAGCTCTGGTCTCGCCTAACCTTCCAGAGTACGCTGTCGCTTTTCACGGCACGGCTGTTGCTGGTGGAACAGTGACTACGGTAAATCCGACATATGGAGCTGAGGAAATTAGGTTTCAATTAAATGACGCCAAGGCTTCAGTCCTTGTCACCATTGAAGCAGCAGTCCCAATGGCGCTTGAAGCCATAGAAGGCACGGACGTCACAGAGATTATCGTGATTGGCGAGCATGAGGACGCTACTCCCCTGAGTGAAGTCGTTTCATCTGAGCCGATAGATCAAGTCCCTGTTGACCTTTCTTCACATGCTATGGTCCTGCCATATTCGTCCGGAACTACTGGGTTGCCCAAAGGAGTAATTCTGACCCATAGAAATCTGGTAGCTAACCTCTGCCAGTGTGATGGAGTTATCGAATATAACCAAGACGCTTCAGGGCTCGCCGTCCTTCCATTCTTTCACATCTACGGCATGCAGGTTTTAATGAATGGGCTGCTTGCAAATGGGTGCACCGTCATCTCGATGCCACGTTTTGACCTTGTTGAAGCACTGACCTTAATTCAGACCCATAGGATTACCCATTTCTTTGCCGTCCCTCCGATGATTTTGGCTCTAGCGAAACATCCCGTCATTGACAACTTCGATCTCTCTTCCTTAGAAATGGTCCTATCAGGTGCAGCACCTTTAGGTTCTGAACTCGCTGAAGAAGCAGCAGCGCGGATCAGCTGTGAAGTGATCCAAGCATACGGGATGACCGAACTCAGCCCCGCGACGCACATTACCCCAAGCGGTAAGTACCGGCCGGGCTCGGTTGGCCTTACAGTCCCAAATGCTGAGTGCAGAATTGTGGATCCTGAAACCGGAGAGGATCAAGATATCGGAGGTGAAGGTGAGCTCTGGATAAGGGGGCCTATGGTTATGTCCGGATACTTAAATAACCCCGAAGCGACAGCTCTCACTATTGATGAAGATGGATGGCTTCATACAGGTGACGTTGCCACAATCGATGAACATCAGCACTTTTACATCGTCGATAGGGTGAAAGAACTCATTAAGTTCAAAGGGTTTCAGGTACCCCCTGCGGAACTTGAAGCTATTATCATCACCCACCCTGCTGTGGCTGATGTTGCAGTCATCGGCATCCCAGATGATGAGGCTGGCGAGTTACCAAAAGCCTTCGTTACTCTCAAACCCGAAATGGAAGCAACGGAAACTGACATTAAAGATTTTGTTGCCGATAAGGTAGCGACATACAAGCAGATTCAGATGGTCGAATTTATTGACGAAATCCCCAAATCGGCTAGCGGGAAAATCCTCCGAAGGTTCCTGCGAGATCGGTCGTGAATACGCAAGAGACTGTTGTTGTCACCGGAGCGAATTCAGGAATAGGACGCTCGACGGCTCTTCTCTTAGCTTCGAAAGGCTATAAGGTGTTCGCGACGATGCGGTCACTTTCGAGAGGAGAAAAACTTCGTGCTTTAGCTGATGAGCTTCAGCTTGAAGTCCTCCAAATCGAGCTTGACGTTGGAAGTGATGAGTCTGTGCAGGAAGGGTTCAGGCATATTTTTGAAGAAAGCGAAAGAATTGATGTTCTAATCAATAACGCTGGCATTGGTTCAAATGCCGCAGTAGAAGATATCAACATTGATAAGGATAAGGAAGTTTTTGAAACAAATTTCTGGGGCGTCATTCGATGTACCCAAGCGGTGCTTCCTATTATGAGAGAAAACCAATCTGGACATATCGTCCAAATTTCATCTATCGCTGGTCGTGTGGGGCTTCCCGGTCAACCAGTCTACTCGGCTTCGAAATGGGCGTTGGAGGGTTTAAGTGAAAATCTGGCCCATGACCTTGCTGCACATGGGGTGCGAGTTTCTATTATTGAACCAGGGGTCACAAGAACAGCGATTCTTGGAAAGAACAGTGACTTTCCCAATAACCCTGCGTATAGGGACACGTATCAACGAATGTTTGATATGTACGCTGCTGGCATTGCTGCAAATATTCGACCAGAGGCTGTAGCAGAGACCATTCTTGAATGCCTCTCCAGCTCGACGCACCAACTCCGCTGGCCTGTAGCTTGGGGAGCTGATCAAATGACAAATGCCCGTTTTGATGGCACAGTCTCTGATGAGGAGTGGGTCATGCTTGGGAAGGCTGTTGGGAATTCTGATTCTTGGGTTGAGGAATTCACTAGGCTTTTTAACCTCTAGCCGAGGTTGTCAAAGACTCGCGCCTCCCCAACCACTCTCTATCGCTATAATTTAGTTAGGAAATTTCTACTGAATAGTGCGAGGAGATCTAACTATGCATCGCCGATTAAACAAATTCCTAACTGCCATGATAGTAATGGCATTGGTAGTTGTAGGTATTAGTTGTGGGTCTGGTTCGAATTCAGACACCGAAGATGCATTACGTGCAGAATTAGCTGAGACGAAGGCACAACTAGATCAGGCACAGCAAGTTATAGCTACTCTTCAGTCTGGAGGCGATGAAGAACAGGTTCAAGATGAAGGGCCAGACGCAGAAGGAGAAGATCCGGACGCAGAAGAAGAGGAAGAAAGCACTGATGACCGAAGCGAAGAAGAACTTGAAAGCATACTTACCGGAACGTATACCTGGCTCGAACAAAGTGACGCCGTTAAGGAGCTTCAAGAAGCGTTAGGAGTGGAAGCTGATGGCTGGTATGGAAACGATACCAGAGACGCTCATCTCGCTGCGCTAGAAGAGCTTGAGCTCGCAATTGATACTGTTCCTGAAAAACCCTGCCCAGCCCAAACGAGTTTGAGTGAAGCGGTTGGATCCGCGACATCCACAAGTGAACCTATTTTGATAGACGTTGATGGTGATGGAACAATGGACGAAGCTACCGTTGTTACGATCGAAGATGGCGTGTATGTATCGGTAGCAACAAGTTTCAATGGATCCACTGCGTGGATTGAAGCAACAGGTACAGCGACAGCTTCAGAGGCAACCTATGTTCCTCAATTTGGTACTGATGTCAACGAAGATGGTTTTCACGAGCTGTGGGTAAAAACAATTCCTATCTCTGAACCGACAGGGGGAGCTAGGACTCACTATGTATATGTCTTTATTGACTGTGCGTTACAGGTAGTGACGAATGGCGGGGGTGCAGCTTACCGTTTACCAAGAGGAGAGCTCCAAGATACCGGTGGGCTCCTCTATATCGATTGTGTGACTTTGGAAGACGAGCCGATCATGGTCTACCACGAGGACTACCCGATCGGCGAACCTGAAGATGGTGATTATGTCTGGGCTTTCGTCCCTACACCTCTCCGGCTTGTTGGTGCCACATTGGAAGTGGTTACTACAAACGAGATCAAACGAGATATAGCTCCTGCACCGAATCCTCTTCCGTCTGATAGCTGCCAGAAATGGTCGTAGCTATCTTGAGGAAGAAGCATGGTTTCACCTATTAAAGAGATAGTCAGCCCCGAGCAGAGCTCTTCTTTTCACCGAGATGGAGCTGTGCACCTTCAAGGCGTCTTGGACGATAAATGGGTAGAACTATTAGCAGAAGGGCTTGACGAATGTTTCGAGCAGCCAGATGGTATGTCAAGTGCTCTGGTATCACCGGAAAGTGAACTACGGATTGATCAATTTCCGGCTGCTAGGTCAAAGAAGCTGAAGAAATTTATCTGTGAATCTCCAATCCCCTCTCTTGTAGGGTCGATCCTTAATGGCCCAATCCGGTTTTACATGGATCAGATGTTTTATAAGCCAGCTGGTATTCTCATGCCGACTCCGTGGCATCAAGATACAAGTTATTACAACGTGGAAGGCCATGATCTCGTTCGTGCTTGGATCTCGCCAGATATTGTTCCCCGTGAAGCGAGCCTTGAAATTGTAAAGGGCTCGCATCTTTGGAATATTACGTATCGCCCTCTTGCTGGACGGGATCCAGATCTTAGTGAGGAAGAATACGAAGCACAGATGTCAATGGCAAAAGAGTTTGGAATCTATGAGCGGCCTGGAGATGACTTCTCATACAACAGCGCAATTATGGATAAATCGCTTCCTGAAACTCCCAATATTGAAGCGTCAAGGGATTCTTTCGATATTCTCAATTGGCACTTTGAGCCGGGGGACGTGATCTTGTTCCATGGAAATGTGTTACATGCGGCTCAAGGAAATATCAATCTTGCATATCCCCGAAGAAGCCACGCCATTATGTATGCAGGGCCAAATATCCGTTACATCAAGCGTCCGGGTCAAATCATTCCTGATCCAGTAGATCTCTTGGAACAGAACCCACAAACCGGCCAACTGCTCTCTGAATTTGATCAGATTTTCCCACTGCTTTGGCAACCCTCTTCGAATAAGTAGCGGTCTCAAGTAGCCACAGAATGCGCTCAACTCACTCAACGAGTCCTGATTTTTCTTAGAGTTTCCATTTTGTCGCACCTGAATGCAACAATGGAGTAATGGTAGTTTTTTTGGTCGTACTCGTGGGGATTCTTGCAGCTGTTGTCGTGTTCATGCTGATGACGCAAATGCAAAAAAACAAAAGAGTTGATACAGAGATTAATTCAATAAGTAGCCTTGACCCTTCGGCTCTGGAGCTAATTAAGAGTGTTATCAATGCTGAAGTGACAACTGCAGCGCAGGCGGCGATGCAGCAGACCAATGAGGGAACCCAACAATTCTTTAAAGCCAACACTGAAACTCTGACCGAGCAAACAAAAAACCTTCTGAACCCAATGGAGACAGAGCTCACCAATCTGAAAGAAGTCATCGCCAAACTTCAGACCGCACATAACAGCACGTCAGGTCAGGTCAATAACCTTAATCAGCAGTTGACTGATTTGAATAGTTCGACAAGTCGTATGGTTGGAGCGTTACAGTCCCCTGTTTCTAGAGGTAAATGGGGCGAGAACTCGCTTCGGAACATTATCGAACTTGCTGGCATGTCTCCCTACGCTGACTTTGTAACGCAGACTTCCGGACAAGTAGATGGCAAAGTTGGTATTCCAGATGTCGTGATTCGCCTTCCGAACGACTCTTCTCTAGCTATTGACGCTAAAGCCCCTGGATCTGCCTATGAGCAGATGGTGGGCTCGGATAGCCCTGATGAACAATCAAGACTTTTGCAGGCTCACATAGCCGCAATGAAACAGCACATCAAAACGTTGGCCGGAAAAGCTTACTGGAATCAATTTGAGCATTCTCCGGAGTTCGTTGTCATGTTCGTCCCACTGGAGAGCATGCTCTCAGATGCCTTGCGGGCTGCACCAACGCTTCTTGAGGAAGCAATGAAAGACAAGATAATCTTGGCTTCGCCGATGAATCTGCTCGCTGTGCTTAAGGCCACATTTCATGGGTGGCAGGTATTCCATATTCAGAAAGAAGCAAAGACAGTTGGAGATTTAGCGCAGACCCTTTACCGACGTATCGATACCATGCTTGGTCACGTAGCAAAGGCTGGCAGAGGCCTCGAAAGTGCTAATAAAGCCCACAACGAAATGATTGGGTCGCTCGAAAAGATGGTTCTACCAACGATGCGGGAGTTGAATGAGCTGAACATTGTAAGTGAACCTCCTAAGGAACTTGAGATTACGCAGACACCGATACGGCCTTTGAATGTTCCAGAGCTAAGTGAATACGATGAAGACGAAAGCCAGGATTGAAGAATAGCGTCCTTATTTAGCTATTGCTTCAAGGCGTGCAGGAACGTGCTTGTGCCAAGGTGTTCCTGCAATAGGGTCGCGCCATTCTGTGCTGGTTAGTTCATTCGGCGCAACTCCGACAATTTCAGGATTTCCACCAGCTGGAGAGTAAGAGAGCCCATATCCGTTGGGGAGAGAAACATATCCTGGTAAAACGGTTTCATTAATTTCAACGACAGCAACTGCTTTCCCTCCTGGGGTGATGATACGGACCCGCTCTCCGTTATCTAGACGGAGCTCCTCTGCGTCTTTGGGGTGGATACGCAAAGCTCCCTCTTGATCTTTTTTCCTCCAACTAGGATCGCGGATGATTGTGTTAGCTGAAAAACCTCTTCTTTCGCCAGCGGCAAGGATGTAGGGGAATTCCTCGCTGGTATATTTCACCGGAGCTGTGACAAGGCCTTCTAAAGCTGTGTGCATTTCTTTAATGTCCAAATTAATTCGCTGATCGGGTGTGGTGAGGAAATCAAAAGCCTCTTCATGCGTATGTCGGGTAAAGATAACGCCATCTTCGCCGTCGAGGATTGCTTGGAAAAGAGCGTTCCCTAGCTCTGCTCCCTCTCCAATATGTCCAGCTGCTCGGACCTGTTCAGGGTACTTTTGGGCGACCATTTGACAGCTAAACCACAAGACTGCACCGCCTTGCTTTTCCCACGGGAGGGTCTTCCCCAGTGTTTCGTAGAGAACTACCGCACCATACTCAGATACTGCTTTGTTTTCTATTGCTGCAGTCATGAAGGCTTCAGAGAAACTTTGTAATCCTTCTTCAGCTGCTCCTCGTAGGGAGTTGAAATCGACATCGTCGAGCACTCCGGTTGCTTGGACGAGTCGACTATGAATTTCTGGTTCGGAGAGGGTCCCTTCCATGGGTTCGATAATCGCTGGCCGCAGGTGGAACATGTTCTCTGGAAATGCTGCAGAAAAGAAGGTCGCTTCAGCTTTTTCATATTGGGATGAGGCGGGAAGCACCCAATCTGCTTGCTCCGCTGTTTCTGTCATTGCGACGTCGATAACAACGGTGCACTCTGCGGCTCGCATTGCTTGACGGAACTTTTCAGATTCTGCAAGTGAATGAACAGGGTTACCGCTTTCGATGAACATTGCTCTGCTTCGTTCAGGGTGGTCAGACAGAAAACCATCAGCGATTTCGTTGCATGGAACTAGCCCGGAAATGATTTTTCCTCCGGTTACTGGATCGAGAGGTTCTTTCCCTGCAGCACTGTAGTTGAACAGTGGGGCGACGGAGGTATGTGGCCCTAGCGCTCCGGGTTTACCAAAATTTCCTGTGAGGATAGAGATAGCACGATGCAGGTAGGAGATGAGTGTGGAGTTTGGGCCCATTTCTATTCCTAGGTCTTCGTATGTCGAAACACTTTCTGCTGTGGCGATACGTCTGGCGACGTCTCTGATTTGATTTTCGGGGATTCCGCAGCGTTCTGAATAATCCGCGATTGGTACTTTTGCAAAAGCGGATTTTGTGAGTTCAGCTCCGACAGTGTTGTCGGAGAGCCAACTATCGTCGGTGAGGCCTTCGTTGACGATTACTGATCCGATAGCAGCCAGGAGAAATGCGTCCGTGCCGGGTCGTACTTGGAGCCAAAAGTCGGCTAGGTCAGCTGTTTCGGTCCGTCGAGGATCTATGACGATCAGGGATCGTGTCTCGTCGTTAGAGATTTCTTTTAGTACCCTTCGGGCTTCATCGAATCCATGAGAATGCCATGGGTTCTTCCCTAGAAATATTGCTACCTCGGCGTCATGGAACCCTCCGTGCGTGTGGGTACCGAACATTAATCCTTCGACCCATGCTTCGCCGGTTTTTTCTTGGGCTAGCGCGTTTGATTTTCGAACTATGCCAAATGCTCGTCTCGTGGCCGTTGAGTGGGCGCCTCCAATGTGGTTCCCCTGTCCCCCACCGCCGTAGTAGAGAATTTTGTCCGCTCCATATTTTTCAGCGACCGATTTCAGCCCTTGGGCTACTCCTGCAATGGCTGTATCCCAGTCAACTTCGATATACGTTCCATCTTCTAGGCGTTTCAGTGGAGTGGTAATTCTTCCAGTGTTGTTTTGGTAGTAGTTGATCCGTAGCCCTTTTTCGCATGTGTATCCCTTGCTAGCTACGTGGGCTTTGTTCCCTCGGACT
>MDTD01078834.1_pt1 | contig 18157 bp, 26 predicted proteins | sample 811221 | NCBI WGS metagenome assembly MDTD01 (sample SAMN05326646, study PRJNA326480) | marine metagenome | isolation source: seawater | place: Pacific Ocean: South West | collected 2011 | reverse complement strand
TCCGCAGAGGTAGAAGATTGCATACAACCACTTTGTAAATCTCTAGGCATTGAATTAATTGAAATCCCTAAAGCAAGTAGCGATGGTGGGAATATCATCAGTCAAGCATCTCCTAAGTTACAGCATGCCTTAGTGGCTCGTAATCTCGCTCTTGCAGAGCAGAAGGGACTGGATGTGATGACAACTTGTGCAACTAGTCATAGCATTATGTGTGACACCATTGAAGATTTGAAATCCGATCCTGTATATACCGCCCAACTGAACAACCTAATTGCTCGTTCTACCGGCTTCGAATACTCCGGTGATGCGTCGTCATGGCATCTTTTACACTATCTGGTTGAGGAAGTTGGCTTGGATAAAATTACTGACGCAGTAGTTAACCCAATCGAACTTAATGTTGCTGCTTATTACGGTCCTTACATGCAAAAAGAAGGCTCCTGCTCAGGAGATGACCCGTTCATGCCAACATACATGGAACAATTGATTATTGCATTGGGTGGAACACCGATAGAATACGATTTGAAGTGTCAAAGCGTTGGTGCTCCTTCAGTCTTAACTTTAGAAAAACCAGTTATGTCATTGATTGCATCGGTAATTTCGGATGCTAAGACAAACGGAGCCGAAGTTATTGTGAGCGCTTGCACGATCTCACATGCTAACTTAGACTCTTACCAAACCAAGGCTGGAAAAAAGACAAAAAAGAATACTAGCATACCAATTATGCACCTTGCCGAACTTGTGGCATTCGCTTTAGGGCACTATCCAGATAGATTTGCTCAACTAAGAACCCGTGCCAAGCTAATTGGCGGCTGAATATTATTTAGATTGTTGAATAATTCTTTCAATTATCGCATCATTAATACCTGGTATCTTGACTAATTCGCTTTTTGTGGCGTTGAAAATTCGTATAATAGTTCCAAAATTACCTAACAAATTTGCTGCTAACTCTTGATTCACGCCGATAAGTGCGGAGATTAAATTTATATTGAGTGTGCTAAAATCGTTTTTCCATCTATCTATTAGGGGCGAATTGTGGTTTTCATCATTGATTAAACAATTGATTTCTTCCCTTGCCGCATCAATTTTGGCATCAATTTCTTTTTGCTCAGAAGAATCAATCGAATGTCTTTCGAAAATGTCAGATAAATCTTCCCTCTTTGACGCAATAGATACAAAATGCGCCGATTCCAAGGTGTTTTTTGTCATCATCACCGGGATGCCGATATCTAAGGTGATATGTGCCATTGCACCTAGAACAGCGTTTGGATGAACCGAAGTCCCAACCTCTCCCAGTTCAATTAACAATAATGGATTTGAGCAAACATTAACTAAATTATGACATTGTTTCATCAGACGACCATCGATGAGTGAGTTTAACAAATCACGAGAGGTTTTTCTTTCGATAATTATCTGTTCAGATATTTTGATATCTCCGTATTCTAGATGATGGAACTCAATTTCAAACCCCATGCTCCGGAGATATGCTGCTAAAGTTGAGGAAGATTCTCGGTGATCGAGAATTATAGTTTTACCATTTTTTTCTAATATTTCCTCTATTTGTTTTTGCGCTGCTACGGAAGTTTTCTCCTCTTTTACTCTATGAGATACAGCATCTTTAGTGACCTCGTTTTCAGTATGTGTTTTAGCAAAAAAAGAGTCTAGACCGGTTTGATTTCTAGGTCTAATGTCTCTAGGAGTTAGAATTATTTGTTCATCTTCCTCTTTAGTAATGTTATTATTTTCTGAAATCTGCTGATTATTTGATATCGGAATATTGGTCAGTAATCGATCGATTTCTAGTTCGAGGAATTCGTGTGAATCAATACAATCACCCTCGTCTGTTTTAACTTTAAAGTTGAGTAAGACATCATTGGTTGCAGGAGGTCTTCTTGGTAATCTGCCACGTTTCTGGATGGTGTCAAGTAATTTGTACATTCTTTCTTCTCTAATTTTGGCGGCTGAATGTACGAATTCATCTCTCGTATTTTTGGTAATTAGTGTCTTTACAGTTCCATCAGATTGTCTGGCAGTACGTCCACGTCGTTGAATCGCTCTAATCGCACTGGGTACAGGTTCGTATAGAATAACCAAATCAGCTGATGGAACATCTAATCCCTCTTCGCCGACGGAGGTTGCAACCAAGACATTTATCTCCCCCTCTCTGAATTTTCTTAGTTGTTCTAACTGCTGTTTTTGATTCATCCCTTTTCTCTTTCCCCTAGATGATTGACCAATGAATTTATCAACATCGATATTTTCTATAGAACCAAGGACTTGCAAAAGGTTTTCAACAGTGTCACGGTATTCGGTGAATATTAGTATCTTACTTTCTGGATTTCGCTCTAACTGGCTAATTGCCATTTCCTTAACTTTTGATGTCTTCGGATGTAACTCAGGTAAATCTCTGGCTGCGATTCTAAAATCATGTATTGACTTCAAAGCAACAAATCGATTAGTACCCCTTTCTCCACTTCTTCCATCTTCTTCTGCCCTGGATAGATAACTCAGCGCAGATCTTACTCCTTGAGTTTTCAATAAATCAATTAGCAGATGCATTCTTCTAAGGTCTGATATTCTTCTTGCTGCATCATAACCTCTAGGGTCGCGTCTTTGTATTGCTGCACTTGCACTCCTGTGTGCGTCTTCAATAATTTTTGACGTTAGGTGTTTAGTCGGGGCTAAAAATCCCATGCGTTGCAATCTTTCGACCTCATCATTTTGGTGAGATTGAAGTGGGAAAATCAGCGTTAATAATTCATCGGGTAGTTCGATTCTAACCGGTTCATTGTTTAATTCAACACCGTAGGGCTGCAATAAAGGCTCTTCCCTTCGAGAGACATCTAATCTCTCGATGCCAAGCCTACTTGCGACCTCTAGTATGTTCCTCTCACTCGATCCTGGGCTCGCAGTGGCAGCTAGAACAATAGCATCAGGTTTCGCTGTTAAGTATAAATCTCCTACCTGAGCATATGCATGATTCCCAGTAGCGTGGTGGGCTTCATCAACAATCAATAACGCTACCTCTGATAAATCGATAGCTCCGCTTTGGGCATCATTGCGAATAACCTGAGATGTGGCCATAATTATTCTAGATTTCCGCCAAATTTCAGGGCGGTTTTTCGGCGCAATTTCCCCAGTATACCTAGAAATCTTCTCCGGTTCAAGATTTATCATTTCTTTAGCCATCCTTTCCTGTTGTTCGACAAGACCAGTGGTTGGTGCAATCAACAGGATTTTACCGTTATTTTTTAGTAAAAACTCCGCCATCGCCATCCATTCAACCGCAGTTTTACCAAACCCGGTTGGCATTACCATCAAACTAGAAGAGGTAAGAGAACTTCGCAATGAGCGTATTTGGTAAGCGCGTGCCTCAACACCCTCATTCAAAAATGGATGAATAATGGTTGGCACATAATACCGTTCAAGTCGAGGGTTCAAAAGGATGATGTAGGAAAATTTCTACAGTTCTGATGAAAAAAAATATTCAAAAAGTATGGTTTTAGAGATGCTTAAAATCGAGTTACGCAAACCCAATCATGACCGAACTACTCATATATGGGAGGTAAGTCGGATGGATGCTCAAAGGTGAGTAGCCAGACATACTGGGCCATCCCCCGAGGACCCCAACAGTCACATTCCGGGTTCGCCGGAATGAGGCGCAGTGTCACGGCTTCTCATAACCTGAAAGCCCTCGTACGCCCCCTTCGGTGGGGCCAATTCGTTGTATAAACACAGGAGGAATCCGACATGGCAAAGAGAAGTCACCCACGAAGAGGATCTATGGCGTTCAGCCCGCGTAAGCGTGCTAGTCGACCATTTGGACATGTAAAATCGTGGCCTACAACCGATGCGAGCGAAGTTAGAGTACAGGGATTTGCCGGCTGGAAAGCTGGAATGACCCACATTCTATCTCGTGATTTGAACCCTAGAAGCCCATCTGCAGGACAAGAAGTAAGAGTTCCTGTTACAGTTGTGGAATGCCCAAAGATGCGAATACTTGGTGTCAGAGGATACCAAATGACTCCCTACGGCAAGCAAGCTGTCGGAGAGGCATGGGCTGATTCAGACAAAATAGCTGAAGCATTCAGTGAACTTTTCAAGCGACTTCCAGAAAGAAAGGAACATGATGCAGATAAGCACTTTTCAAACCTAGAATCCGCAGACTTATGCGAAGTCCGACTTATTGTTGCGACTCAACCCGGAGAAGTTTCCGGTGTCCCTACTAAAGTTCCAGATGTTATGGAAATGGGCCTTGATGGTGGTTCAATCCCAGACCAACTCACCTTCGCTAAAGAAAAATTAGGGGAAGAATATTCCTTTGCTGATTCATTCGAAGAAGGTGGATTGACCGATATCGTTGCCGTAACTAAGGGCTATGGATGGCAAGGTGTTATCAGAAGATTCGGTGGAAAACTTCAGTCTCACAAAAACTCGAAAAAGCGACGTCAGCATGGAAACATGGGTGACTTTGGAACGGGCTATGTTAGAAAGACCATCCGTCAAGGTGGTCAAACTGGATACCACCAAAGAACCGAATACAACAAGCGTGTCTTGAGAATCGCGTCTCCTGAGGATCACGCTATTACTCCAGCGGGTGGTTTCTTGCACTACGGTGAAGTTAATTCTGATTACATATTAGTCAAGGGAAGTGTCCCAGGTCCAGCAAAGCGACTGATTAGATTCCGTGATGCTACCAGAGGAAGTGACAAAACACTTCATGATTATGAGATTACTTATGTCAGTACGGCATCTAAGCAGGGGGCCTGAAGATGAAGGTCGCAGTTAAAGATATCACTAACAACATCAGTGCTGACGAGTTAGATGCAGGTCGACTTCAAGATACCTTCGAGATATCCGTCGAGGATGGTTCAAAGGTTACTCTTCCAGATTCTTTCAATAGTTCTTTGAGAGAAGACTTGATCAAACTTGCAGTTGCATCCAGCCGTGCAAACAGAAGACAAGCCTACGGTTCTCGCCGACACATTGGAAAGAGAAGGCCAATGGCTGGTATGAAGCATTCGGTCGAATGGTGGGGCAAGGGTCGTGGTGTCTCCAGAATTATGAGAAGAACCGGTCAAAGAAGAGGTGCTCAAAATCCTCATACATTAGGTGGAAGAAGGGCTCACGGTCCGAAAGTCGAGAAAGATTGGAGCAGAAAACTAAATTCCAAAGAAAGAAGACTTGCCAGAGACTCCGCTCTATCTGCAACCACCGATATTGAAACTGTCAGTTCCAGAGGACACAAGATTTCAGAAGAAATTTCCTCGCTTCCGATTGTTCTAGGAAACTATGTTGAAGTCAAGGATGGTAAATCCGAAGAATTCGACATAGAAACCTTCAACCATGGTTCTGCGACCCGTAAGGTTCTTGCAATTTTCAATGAACTTGGATTAGGGGATGATTTGAAAAGAGCCCGTGACGGTCGCAAAATCCGTGCTGGAAAGGCTACCATGAGAGGTAGAGTACACAAAACTCCAAAATCAGTTCTTCTAGTTGTTAAAACAAAATCTGGATTGGCTCAGGCAGCAAGAAATCTACCTGGCGTAGATGTTGTCGCTGCTAAAGATTTGAACGCTGAGGATTTGGCACCCGGTGGCGACATTGGTCGTCTAACAGTCTTTACCAAATCTGCTGTGGAGGCACTCAACTGAGGTGATATTATGAATGCATATGATATTATAATTCAACCATGGCTTACTGAAAAATCTATGGAAGCCCGTTCAACAGAACAGAGATTGGAATTTATTGTTCGACGCAGTGCATCAAAGCAACAAATCGCTGAGGCTGTTAAAACAATCTTCGAAGTTGAGGTTGCCAAAGTAAACGTTCGCAACACCAAGCACGGCAAGCATGCATCTGTCAAGCTTGCGGAAGGATATGATGCAGAAGATGCTGCAATGCGTCTAGGAGCATTCTGAGGTGAGATACTATGGGTAAGAGAATACGTGCACAGAGAAAAGGTTCATCGCCACGATATCGTGTCGCTAGCCACAAATTCCCGGGGGCAAACAAGATGCCTCGCTCAAACGACATAGTTGGAGAGGTTTCAGAATTGGTACACAGTCCAGTCCACTCAGCACCATTGGCGAGAATTAACTTGCCTGACGGTGACTCAACTTTGGTAGTAGCTACCGAAGGAATCTCAGTCGGTAGTAAAGTTGCTATCGGTGATAATGTTTCACTGAGGCCAGGAAACATTACTGCGATAGGAAATATTCCTGAAGGTACTGCAATCAACAATCTTGAGCTAAGACCGGGAGACGGTGGCAAAGTTGCTAGATCTGCGGGTAACTCATGTTATGTTGAGGCAAGAATTGGTGATAAAGTTCGTATTAGAATGCCTTCAGGAGCTTTGAAGGAACTCTCAATCAACTGTAGAGCAACTATTGGTGTTCTTGCAGGCCACGGTAGAGATGAAATGCCTCTAAGAACTGCTGGTGCAGCATATTACAAGGCTAAGGCGCGAGGAAAATTGTATCCTCATGTCAGTGGTGTCGCAATGAATCCTGTTGACCACCCGCATGGTGGTGGAAACCACCAAGCTGTTCACGGTCCTAACTCCGTAGCGCGTGGAACCCCGCCAGGTGCTAAGGTTGGAATTATTGCTCCAAAGCGAACAGGTAGAGGTCGCGGAAAGAAGATCTGAGGTGATTATGTATGGCACGAAAGAAGAAGAAGTCGTTTATGACCCCAAAGGCAAGTAGAAGAAAGGCACGTAAGCGCCTATCTACAACTACTGGCCGTATAAAGAAAGAATTCACTTACCGTGGTTATACCATGGATGAACTATCCGGTATGGATTTGTGGCCATCTGAAGATTCAGAAGGAGAATCCGTATTCCAACTATTACCTTCAAGAGTTCGAAGGAGTATCGGCCGTGGCTTCTCAACTGAAAATGAACATTTCCTAGAAAGGATGCGTAGAAACTCAGGTAGAACAGTTCGAACTCACAGGAGAGATATGCCTATCCTTCCTGAATTCGTCGGAAAAAGAATCGCTATTTACAACGGACAGAACTTCGTTGAAATTGACATTAAGCCAGAAATGATTGGGCACTACTTGGGTGAGTTTGCAATTACTCGCCGTGGAGTCGCTCACAGTGGACCTGGTGTTGGAGCAACCCGTTCCTCTAAGCACGTAGCATTGAAGTGAGGTGGATAATATGGTAAAACAAAGTCAAATGGATAGACGAACCAAGCGTCGTCAATTACCCCAGAAAGGATTCACTCAACTGTTACAAGGTAGTCGAATAGCTACAGCCCGTGCTGTAAATGTCGATATGCATGTCAAACATTGCTTTGAAATTTGCCGAGTGGTCAAAAACATGACTGCAGGTAAAGCAGTATCATATCTAAACGATGTTCTAAAAATTGATTCAGATAGAGCTGATATCCGCCGAAAGGCTCCAGCAGTCCCCTTCCGCCTAGGAAGTGGAAACAAAAAGAGAAAGCGTTCTGGTCCTTCGATGGTCGGTCACAGAAAAGGTGGAGTTGGACCTGGTAGATATCCAGTTAAAGCGTCTAGAGAGATCATCAAACTCATTGAGAGTGCGATGGATAATGCCAGACACCAATACGAAGATATCGATGCTGAAGAGATGGAGATTACCCACATTGCTGCTCACCGTGGACAAATCAGAAAAGGTTGGATTCCTCGTGCTCGAGGACGTGCAACTCCTTCTAACCACTATCAAGTAAATCTAGAAATTTTCCTTGAAGATTTCAATACAGTAGAAGATGAATTGGAGGACGAGTTCTGAGGTGATTATTATGAGTGGAAAACAAAGTGTACTTAGAACAATTGTAAACAGAAATGTTGAACGCCAATTAGTTAAGGAATTCTTGATGGATAACACCAAGGGTTCTGGATTTGGTGGTTTAACCATTAAGAGAACTCCCAGTGGCACCAGCGTCAAGATCTTAGCTGAAAGGCCTGGAAGAGTTATCGGAAGAAAAGGAAAAATCATCAATGATTTGCAAAAGCGTCTTGAGGAAGAGTTTGAACTTCATAACCCCGGTCTATCAGTTGTTGGCTTTGAAGACCTTGACCCTAAGGAAGACCCAACCCTAAATGCTCAAGTTATGGCCAACAAGATTGCCTCCGCCCTCGAAAGAGGATGGTATTACAGAAGAGCTGGAGCAAGCGCAGCTGTCAACATTATGGAATCTGGCGCTAGAGGAGTTATTGTAACTGTCGCTGGTAAATTGACTGGCTCGAGAAACAGAACTCAAAAATTCATTTTAGGCCACGTAAAGTACTGCGGCGAAACTGCGCTGGAATTTATGGACAAAGGTTACGCAGTTGCTATCAAGAAGTTAGGAACTATTGGAGTAACCGTACAAATCATGCGCAAAGGAATCAAACTGCCTCACGAAATAAGTGTTTATTCAGAAGAAGAACTTAGAATTCGTTCAGAGCAAGAGACTGACCAGGTAGATGTTGTTGAGGAGGCTAGCGAATGAGCCATGTTTCCAACAGAGATATTGCTTCCATGAGCAAAGAAGCTCGTGAGGCTAGACTCCTTGAACTTCAAGAAGAACTTCTTCAATTACGTGCTGAGAAAGCACTCGGTGGTACGCCATCTAGTATAGGTGCTTACAAAGCAACTCGTAGAAGTATTGCACGACTTAAAACACACATGAGAGAAAATTGAATTAAAGGAGAAGAGTAATTATGAGTGGAATTTGCAATGTCTGTGGTCTTCCAGATGAACTTTGCATATGCCAAGAAATAGCAAAAGAGCAACAATGCGCAATACTTTCAACCGATAGAAGAAGATATGGAAAAATAGTTACTAAAGTAGAAGGATTAGAGGACTCAGCAATAGATATTAATCAACTAGCAAAATTACTGAAAAATAAATGTGCAGCAGGCGGAACAGTGAAAGGAAGAACTATCGAATTACAAGGAGATCACAAGAAAAAAGCAGCTGCTGTTCTAAAAAACAATGGATTCAATGTGGAGGTGCGATGAAATGAATATTTACAATTCTAATTGGCTTGGTGGACAACTGAAGGTTGTCTCTTCACCAGACTCCACACTAATCAATCGACAAGGATTGGTCATTGATGAAACCAAAAACACAATCACACTTCTAGAAGAAGGTAATGAAGTTGTTTTTGGAAAATCCAGTATTAAATTCACTATTGATAACAGCGATGTTGTCATTGATGGGGCGTTAGTGGGACAACGTCCAGAAAACCGAACCCACCGAAAATATAGGATGGCCTGATACTATGCGAGACATAGGAATAGATGTGAAACCCCCTACTGGAGAGTGGGATGGAGATGAAAATTGCCCGTTTTACGGAACACTACGTTTGAGAGGACAAGTTCTAGAAGGAACGGTATCCAGTTTAGGAATGCAAAAAACCATCACCATTGAAAGACATAATGTAAGATACATGCAAAAGTATGAACGTTTTGAAAAGAGAACAGGTGTACTTTCTGCACACCTTCCATCATGCATTGGCGATGTGGAAATTGGCGATTCAGTGAAGGTCATGGAATGTAGACCACTCTCTAAAACAGTCTCATTCTGTGTTGTCGAGATAGATGGAGGTGAGGCTTGATGCGTGGAATAGCTGGAAAGCAGACCCGTGGTCTACCAACCTCAGCACGACTTAATGTCGCAGATAACACTGGGGCTAAGATTGTTCAAATTTTGAACATTCTAAAGTTGGGTGGAACCATGAGGAGATATCCTTCAGGTGGAGTAGGCGATGTGGCCAAGGTTTCTGTAAAGAAAGGAACTCCTGAAACCCGAAGACAAATGTTTAACGCTGTTATAATCCGCCAAAAGCGACCTTTTAGGAGAGTCGATGGCACATGGGTTCAGTTTGAAGATAATGCTTGTGTGATTACTAACGAGAAAGGCGATGTTCAAGGTTCAGATATCAAAGGACCGGTTTCACGTGAGGCGGCTGAGCGCTGGCCTCGTATTGCAGCGAATGCAAAACAGATTGTATGAGGTGATTTAATGGTAAAGAGTATGAAACCAGGAAAGCAAAGAAAAGCGCACTTCAATGCTCCAATGCATGAAAAGCGTAAGAGATTGTCCGCTCGTCTTCTTTTGGATAAGCCAGATTCACGTTTTGACGGAGTTAGAACTGTTACTGTAAGAGTCGGGGATACTGTGAAAGTAATCCGTGGTGACCTTGCTAATGGTGGTAAAAGACACGGCGGAAAGAGAAACGCAGACCCATTATCCGGATCTGTAATCAGAGTTGATTCACAAAATGGTCGTTTGTTCATTGAAGGTGCTAAAGCCAGTAAATCGGACAACAAGGAAGAGGCAATACCGGTTCATGCCTCAAATGTCGTAGTAGTCAAGATTGACGAAACCGACAAATTGCGAATTCAGCAATTAACCGGAAACAGGAGTTGAAAATAATGGGTAGTAGTAATCACTTGAAGCGTCTAGCAATGCCAAGAAGTTGGCCACTAACACGTAAGACCTCTATTTGGGTTACGCGTGCTGCACCCGGGGCGCATCCCCTCGAGCTATGTATGCCGCTAAATGTCGTTATTCGCGATGTTCTCGGTTATGCTAATTCAACTCGAGAAGTCAGACACATTCTTCACAACAATCTTGCTTCTATCGACGGTAGAGTTTGCAAAGATGTGCGAAGAGGTATCGGATTTATGGATGTCTTAACCCTTGGAGAAGACCATTACAGATGTGTTCTTGACCGTAAAGGTAGGCTTCGATACCGAACCATTTCAAAGAAGGAGGCTGAAACCAAGGTTTGCCGAATAAACGGTAAAACTACAGTCAAAGGTGGCAAAACTCAACTAAATCTTCACGATGGTAGAAATATCTTGGTCGATGATGCAAATGAGTATAGTACAGGAGACTCACTAGTCGTTTCTCTCCCTTCACAAGAAATCAAGAAACACATTAGATTCGCGGAAGGCACTCGCTGCTATTTGACAGGTGGTGCCCACGTTGGCGAATTTGCCGATGTAAAGGAGTATATTGTTAAGAGATCAAGTATGCCTAATGAGGTACAATTCGCCGAGTTTGGCACAATCGTTTCAAATGTTTTCGCAGTCGGAGACGAAAAATTACCTTCTACTGAGGTGGTCGAATGAGTGATTCAGTCAATCCTATGATGGAGCCAAGAATTACCAAGGTCAGTATCAACATTGGTGTTGGTGAAGGTGGCGACAGACTTGTTAATGCCGAGAGCGTTCTTGAAATGGTCACTGGTGTAAAGCCGCAGAGAACTGTTGGTAAAATTCAGAATCGTGACCTCAAAGTTAGATTGGGTGCTCCAATTGGTTGTAAAGCAACAATTAGAGACACGGCAAAAATCACTCAATTTTTGACTGATGCATTCTCATGCAGAGAAAATGTAATCCCTTCATGGAATTTCGATAGAGAAGGAAATCTATCGTTTGGTGTAAGAGACTATACCGATTTCCCAGGTCAAAAGTATGACCCTGATATTGGAATTTACGGCATGGACATCAATGTAGTCTTGGAAAGACCGGGACACAGAGTAAGTCGACGTCGAAGAGCTAAGAGTAAGGTGGCATTAAGTCACAGAATTACCGCAGATGAATCCCGTGAGTGGTTCAAAGATAAATTCAACATCACAATTTTGGAGGAGTGAAAATGGCAAGAGATCATGGTGAAAGAATTGGAAGAACGTTAGGATGTCGCAGATGCGGACGCCGAAGAGGAATGATTCGTAGACACGGACTCCGACTTTGTCGTCAGTGCTTTAGAGATGTAGCCCCTGAAATTGGGTTTAAGAAAATGAGTTGAGGAGGGAAAAGATATGCAAATTGATCCATTAAATGACGCTCTAATTAAGATGTACAATGCTGAACAGGCAGGTAAACTCAATGTTGAGTTGATACCTGCCTCTAAGTTACTTGGAAATGTTTTAGAAATTATGCAAAAATCAGGTTACGTTGGAAATATCGAAAAGACCGAAGATGGTCGAGGTGGTAGTTACAATGTCGAACTAAGAGGTGCGATTAATCGTTGTGGCACGGTAAAACCTCGCCACAGTGTTAGAAGACAAGAATACGAGCAGTGGGAAACAAGATACCTACCAGCGCAAGATTTTGGTTTGTTGATTCTAACTACTAACTCAGGAGTTATGCATCACTACGATGCAAAGGATGCAAGAATTGGTGGTAAGCTATTGGCTTACGTATATTGAGGTGATTAAAAATGGTAAAACTCGACAGAATCGAACATTCCGTAACCATCCCTGAGGGTGTAACAGCAACTCTTAGCGAAGATGGCGTCGTATCTATCCAAGGCACTAAAGGTTCCTTATCCAGACAATTCGTCAATTCAAATATTTCAATTTTTCAAGAAGGTGGAAGTTTAATCGTAAGAACAGACATGCCCCGAAGAAAAATGAAGGCTCTTGCCGGAACCTGGAATGCTCATCTAAACAACATGGTTAGAGGAGTCACTGATGGATTCACATACAATCTCAAAGCGGTATATTCTCACTTCCCTATGACTTTAGCAGTCAAAGGAAATAAATTCGTAGTCAACAATTATTTCGGAGAAAAAGTTCCAAGAACTGCGGATATTCTTCAGGGTGTGGAAGTCAAAGTCAATAATAAGACTGATGTTGTTGTTACAGGAATCGACAAAGAAAACGTCGGTCAAACTGCAGCTAACATTGAAAGATGCGTAACGGTCAAAAATCGAGATCGCCGTGTATTCCAAGATGGAATTTATCTCGTAGGAAAGGAGTGATTTAGATGTCAGAAGAATATGGAGATATGACTGTTGCAGAACTTAAGGCTTTGCTCAAGGAGCAAGGTTTACCGGTATCTGGTAAAAAGGCCGACCTAATTGAAAGACTCTCTCAAGCAACTGGGGAAGAAGATTTCGAAGTTGTTGAAGAAACAGTCGCAGAAACTGTTGAAGAATCAAGTCAAGAAGATTTCGATGAAGAAGATGATAATTGGGATGAAGATGATGACTGGGATGAGGATGAAGATGAAGGTCACGTCGCTAAACAAAAGCCTGTACTTTCAGATGATATGAAAGCAGCATTAGCACTTCGTCATGAGCAGAAGAAAAAGACCCCATCGTTTAGGAGAACTGAGTGGTTTAGATATAAGCGTCTATCTCGTTCCGGATGGAGAGCACCTCATGGAATGGACAGCAAGCAACGTAGGAATTACAAATATAGAAGCTCCTTGGTTCGAGTAGGTCACGGTAAAGTGGCCGCTGCTAGAGGACTTCACCCCTCTGGATTTAGAGAAGTTATGGTTCAAAATACCGCTGACTTAGATAATATTGATCCCGAAACAGAGGCAGCAAGAGTTGGCCGAAGTGTCGGTGGAAGAAAGCGAGAGCAAATTTACTCTCGTGCTGACGAATTAGGTATCCGTGTCCTTAATCGAAGGAGGGATGTCTGATGCAGATTACCAATCAAAAGCGTCTAGCTGCTAGAATCTTGAAGTGCGGAGTTAACAGAGTTTGGGTCAATCCAGATTATGTTGACCAAGTTGCTTCTGCCGTTCAAACTGACGATATAAGAGAATTTATTGATGAAGGTTGGATTAGAGCAAAACCTGTTAAGGGTACTTCTCGAGCAAGAGCGAGAATTCGTTTAGAACAAAAGAGGAAAGGTCGAAGAAAGGGCCAAGGAAAGAGGGCTGGTTCAGCTAATGCTAGAAACCCTAGAAAGAATCGTTGGATGAGAACTATTAGATCTCAGAGACGTGTTCTAAAAGAGTTAAGAGATGATGAATCAATCAACAGGTCTCAATATCGTCGATATTATTTGAAAGCGAAAGGCGGTTCATATCGTTCAATTGCCCACATGCGCTCGCAGATGACTATGGAAGGGATTCAACTCAAAGGAGGCGATGAGTGATGCAAGGTACTCGTAGAAGATCTATTTTTAGAAGAAGAAAAGCAGGCTTAACTGATTATCATAGAAGATTGAAACTGCTTAGAGGCGATAAATCTAGAGCAGTAGTTAGGGTTTCTAACACTAGAGTTACCTGCCAAATCGTAGATTGGGCAGCACATGGCGATTTGGTCAAAGCAACAGTTACTGGCTCGGACTTAACCAAGAAGTATGGCTGGCCAGAAGGTTTCTCGCAAAAATCAATCCCTGCTTGTTATCTAACTGGATTTGCAATTGGTAAAGCATCTATTTCAATGGGTTGTACTGAAGCCGTTTTGGATATCGGACTTGCAGGTAGTTCTCCTGGTGGCAGAGTTTTCTCCGCGCTTAAAGGAATGATAGATGCAGGAATGGATATTCCGCACAGTGAAGAAATTTTACCTTCCGAAGACCGAATTAGTGGTTCTCACATCAGCGACGAAATATCTGGTGCGTTTGAATCAACTAAGAAGAAAATAGAGGGGGCATACTAATGAGTGACGAAGAAAATCAACAAATGGCACCGGGTCTGATACAAGCTTTCAATCCTGAAGAGGCGGAAGACACATCCGGTGGAGACCCTCGTCGACGTCGACGTAATCAAGATGACCCGATATTGGCGCTGAGAAAATGGACTCCAAAGACCCGACTCGGTAATGCAGTTATGGCTGGAAAAATCGTAACTTTTGATCAAGCTTTAGCATCTAGACTTCCAATCAGAGAAGTCGAAGTCGTAGACGCACTTATTCCTAATCTTGAAGATGATATTATCAAGGTTAATATGGTCCAAAGGATGACTGATAGTGGTCGAAGACCCAGATTCAATGTCATGGCTTGTGTCGGTAATCGTGATGGTTATGTAGGTCTTGGAATGGCCAAAGCAAAGGATGTTTCAATGGCAATTCGTAAAGCAATTACTGCAGCAAAATTGAACATCATATCAGTACAAAGAGGAAATGGTTCATGGGAATCATCTACTGGTCCTGGGACCTCAGTTCCAATCAAGATTAATGGTCGCTCAGCTTCAACTAGAGTTACCTTGATGCCTGCTGCTAAGGGCAAAGGACTGGTTATTGGTGAAACTGGAAAGAAAGTTTTGGACCTTGCGGGAATTACTGACGTTCTGTCCCGAACCAAGGGTCAAACACGAACCACAATCAACTATGCGGCTGCGACATTCAATGCTCTCAAGAATCTCAATTCCACTAGGATTTCCAACGAACAAAAACAGAGATTATACATCCACAAAGGGAGGAAATTAGAATGAGTTGGGTAGTTGTAAGAGTACGAAGCAATGTAAATGTTGAACGCTCGATTAGAGAGACTATGGATTATTTGAATTTGACTAAGGTCAACCATGCAGTTATAATTCCTGAAAATGACCAATACCGCGGAATGCTTCAAAAGGCCAAGGATTACATTACTTGGGGAGAAGCAACTGGAGATTTAGTCGAAAAAATGCTTTCGCAGAGAGGTCGAATGTCTGGGGATAGCCCACTGACTGACGATTTGGTTAAAGAAAATTCAGATTTCAAGAATATCGGCGAATTCGCCAAAGCCATCGCTACTAACGACGCTACAGTTAAGCAAATTCCTGGCTTGAAGAGAGTTTTCAGACTTCATCCACCTCGTGGCACTAAAGGCTGGGGTGGAATAAAGCGACCTTTCGTTCTAGGTGGAGCGCTTGGTTCAAGAGGAGACAAGATTGACGCTCTAGTAGAGCGAATGATTTGAGGTGATATGATGGGTATTAAAGCAAACAAACATCGTGGAAGAAATAGATACCACGGACGCGGAAAGAAAGCCGGCCGTGGTGCTGGTAAGAGAGGTGGTCGTGGTAATGCTGGTATGAATAAGCACAGAGTCATGACACGAATTAAATATATGCCAAATCATTGGGGAATGCACGGTTTTAACCGCCACCCTAGTTTGAGAAATGTCAACATCACAGTCAATGTAGGTCAACTTGAAGAAATGGCAGATGGAAAGGATACTCTCAACCTAACCGAGTTAGGAATTGACAAACTATTAGGCAGTGGAAGAATATCTTCTGCTTTGACAGTCATCGTTTCAGAATCAAGTGCTAAAGCATCAGAAAAAGTCAGTGCTGCTGGAGGATCAGTAGAAACTGACGGTGATGACGAATTTGGCGAATGGGAAGAAGAGTGAACTTTGAAAGGTGATTAATATGAAACATAAGCCGATTCCTTGGGCAATTGCACTTACTGGTGCTTTGTACTTTGGCCTGCTAATTTATTGGCAATCAGACGAACTTAGTGGCACATCAGAACAGATGGCTGCTGCACAATTCGGTCTGGTTTTGTCAGTTATTTATGTCGCCTATTTGATGTGGTGTTTCCAGAGGGACCTACCCGAAGGTTTGAAGGATGCTCCGGTTATTGGTAGGTATGGTAAACTGATAGGTTGGTTAGCACTTACTTCCATCGCTGTGTGGTATGTTAGACCTAGTGCTTGGGGCGGATATGATGAAGGAGTAGGCTTCTTTTTGGTTGGAATTATTCTGTTAGGATTTGCTGCTGCAGCGATTATAACTTGTTTTATGTGGAGCGGAGATAAAAGTAGTAGATTGTACGCTCTTAGCAGGTTCGTAGATGTTTATCCAACAATTACTAAACCCGAAAGGCACGTTAGGTTCAATGAAAAAATGTGGACAACGACATTTGTATTGATTATTTATTTCGCTATGACCAATGTTATGCTGTATGGTCTTTCAGGACAGGCTCTTGACTTGTTCAGTGGATTTAGGTCGATTATGGCTGGAGCATCGGGTACGATAATGCATCTTGGTATTGGACCGATTGTTACGGGCTCGATTATCATGCAACTTTTCGCAGGTGCCAAGATTATTCGTTTAGACTTGAGCAATTCAGAAGATAAAGCGATGTATCAAGGTGTTCAAAAATTATTAGTTCTTATCATGATACCTATTGAATCGATTCCACAGACTTATGGTTTCTTGGATCCTAAGGAATTCCTAATCGATTCTTACGGAATTGGCTGGGCTAACTTCGTTATTGTTGCGCAATTATTTGCAGGTTCATACCTTGTATTCTTGCTTGATGAATTAGTCAGTAAGTGGGGAATTGGCTCAGGAATGTCGTTATTCATCGCTGCCGGTGTTGCTCAATCCACGTTTGTTGGAACTCTTTCACCATTGCCAGTTACTAAAGGACTCGGATATTCACTCAGCAATCCACCTTCAGGTACGCTTCCAATGATATTTTACATGTTTAGGGAGGCAACTAATTATGAAATGATATCTAGTAATGGGTTCGAAACGATATTACTGACGCACGTGAATCCTATGGCTGCGTTATTCTCTTCTGTCGTGGTATTCTTAGTTGTTGCATATGCGGAATCTAGTAAACTCGAGCTGCCGTTAACGCACGGTAAAGTTAGAGGCCACCGAGGTAAATATCCAATTCGTCTAGTTTATGCTTCGAACATTCCAGTTATTTTGATGGCTGCTCTACTAGCAAATATCAACATGTTCACACTGCTTTTCTGGAGTCATCCAACACTATCTCAAACGCCACTGTTAGGCCGGGATGGCGCTGCATCGCTTTCTAAGTATATTGGAACTTATGAACAGGGACAGACTACTGCCTCCGGTGGATTTGCATGGTATGCTAGTATGGTGAATGGGGTTAATGACTGGTTAATCCCGCTGTTAAATCAACAAGGAGATGCTTTCGGCCATAGTTTGACTCAGATTATGGTTCACGTGTTGTTTTATGTTGTTTTGATGACCGTAGGTTCTATGATATTTGCTAAATTTTGGATTGACACCACCAACATGGGAACTAAAGACGTAGCAAAGCAAATTGAGAGAACAGGTATGCAGATACCTGGATTTAGGAAAAACCCTAAGGTTTTAGAAAAGATCCTTGAAAATTACATCCCTCCTGTAACTTACTTCTCAGGTGCGTTCGTCGGTTTACTAGCGGCAGGTGCAGATCTACTAGGAACGGTGGGTAATGCTACTGGTACGGGTCTGTTGCTCGCAGTAGGTATTATTCTGCGTACTTACGAACAGATTCAAAAGGAACAAGCCATGGAAATGCATCCAATGATTAGGCAATTCTTCGGCGCGGAATGAGTTTGATTACTCGTGAGAAAATTTCTCTCAATCCGATATATGACAGGTTCTGTCCAAATTTTATCCAGATAGAGTCGAGGCTTTTTTGAATTTAAGACAAAAATAGGTTACAGTTGGCCGATTAGAAATTGAGGGGAAAAAATAACATTATTTTGGATGT
>MDTD01114532.1_pt1 | contig 18162 bp, 14 predicted proteins | sample 811221 | NCBI WGS metagenome assembly MDTD01 (sample SAMN05326646, study PRJNA326480) | marine metagenome | isolation source: seawater | place: Pacific Ocean: South West | collected 2011 | reverse complement strand
GCAGGAACAAGTCACCATGAAGAAGAAGACCCGCAGCCGCACCAAGACCACGCCCACGCCAGCCGCCCCGCCAAACACGATCAACACCGACGACAAGTCCGACCGCCTCCTCCCCGTGGGCGAGGTCGCCGAACGGCTCGGCGTCAGCGTCCGAACCGTCTGGTCTCTCCGCTCCGCCGGCGAGATTCCCGCGCCGGTCAAGTTCGGCAACAACACCCGTTGGAAGCGTTCCGAGATCGAGACCCACATCCGCGGCCTCCGTGCCGAGAACCGGTGAAGGAGGACGCACCATGGCCAGCGTGTACAAGCGTGCCGACGTCAAGAGCAGCAAGTGGTACTTCTCCTATAAGGACGAGCACGGCAAGAACCGCGTGCGAGTCGGCTTCACCGACAAGCGCGCGACGCAGCGGCTCGCGAACGACCTGGAGAAGAACGCCCAGCAGATCCGCGACGGTCTCGTCGATCCCGCCGAGGAGCGGCTCAAGGAGCACCGGGCCCGGTCGATCTCCGACCACCTCGAAGAGTTCGAGCAATCCCGGCGGACGAAGAAGCGGACCGACAAGCACATAATGAGCACGATCAACTGCATCGAGTCCGCCATCGACGCCCTCGGCTGGGAACGCATCGGCGACATCGACGCCGGGCAGCTTGAGCTCTACCTCGGCGAGATCCGTGCCGAGCGTGACTGGTCGGCCAAGAGCTACAACGCCCACCTCACCGCGATCAAGAGCTTCTCGAAGTGGTTGTGGAAGATGGGCCGGTGCGCAGTCGACCCGCTCGCCTCGCTGTCACGGGCGCCGGAGAACGGTGACCCCAAGCGGCCCCGCCGCGAGCTGACCACCGACGAGATCGAGCGTTTGCTCGCGGCCGCGGAAGCCGGTCCAAAGCTCGTCCGCGTCAGCGGCCCCGACCGAGCGATGCTCTACCGCCTGCTCCTCGGCACCGGCCTGCGATTCTCCGAGGCAATGAGCCTGAAGCCCGAGTCCTTCGAACTCGACCACGCCACCGGCCCCGGCGTTCGAGTGACGCCAGCGTTCTCCAAGAACCGCAAGCCGGTCTTCCAACCCATGCCGACTGACCTCGCCAACCACCTCCGCCCATGGCTCGCGTCTAAGAAGCCCGGCAAGCCGCTCTGGCGGACGCCGCACAACGCCTGCCGGGCGTGGCTGGTGAAGGACCTCGAAGCCGCCGATGTTCCGTATCAGGACGCCCGCGGCGAGTACGCCGACTTCCACGCGATGCGGCACACCTACATCACCCGCCTCAACCGCGCCGGCACGCCCCTCGCGACCGCCATGAGCCTCGCCCGGCACTCCGACCCCAAGCTCACGCTCAAGGCGTACGACCACGCCAACGACGCCGACCGACGGGCCGCGATCGCCGCCACGTTTGGAGGAACGACCGCCAGCACCATCGAGCCAAAGCTCGCGGCGACGGCTCAGAACGGCCACGTTTCAGAGCCCGAGACCGAGACCGAATCACCCGCGCGTGAGCAAATTCGTGAGTGCCCTGTGCGCCCGGGAACGCATTCGACCGCATCGCCTCGCACAACGACCACCCCGGAGAGGACCATCCCCGCGGCCGACGAAGATCTCGCTAAGTGGCTGAATGGCAACAGGTTCCGCATCGATTCGCATGAGGATGCGCCGCCTTGCACAGGCCAAACAGAAAGTACCCCCCGAAGGACTCGAACCTTCAACCCGCTGATTAAGAGTCAGCTGCTCTACCGATTGAGCTAGGGAGGCACGCCACCGCAGCGACGAGTTCCATTATACCGCCCACCACCCCCCCGGGCCAACAATCAACCGTGCCCCCGGATCAACCCCCCGCCGAACTCCTGACCACCGACATCGCCGTCCTCGGCGCCGGCGCCGCCGGCCTCATGGCCGCCATCGCCGCAGGCCGAACAACCCAGCAACACCCCCCCTCGGCCCATCCCCCCCCCACCGTCCTCGCCATCGACGGCGCCAAAAAACTCGGCGCCAAGATCCTCGTCGCCGGGGGAGGCCGCTGCAATGTCACCCACCACGAGGTCACCGAGCACGCCTACGCCGGCACCTCACGCAACAGCATCCGAAATGTTCTCCGCCGGTTCGGCGTCGCCGACACCCTCCGCTTCTTCAACGACCTCGGCGTCGAGTTCAAACAGGAAGACACCGGCAAACTCTTCCCCACCACCGACAAGGCCCGCACCGTCCTCGATGCCCTCCTCACCGCCGCCCGCGACGCCCGCGTCACCCTGCGCCACCCCGACCGAGCCGAGTCCGTCGCCCACAACCCCGACGCCCCCCACCCCTTCACCATCACCACCACCACCGCCACCATCCACGCCCGCACCCTCATCCTCGCCACAGGCGGCAAGGCCCTCCCCCGCTCGGGCTCCGACGGGCTGGGCTACACCTTCGCCAAAGCCCTCGGCCACTCCATCACCCCCCACATCCACCCCGCTCTCGTCCCCCTCGTCGTCGACGACGCCTCCCCCCTTCGCGCCCTCTCCGGACTCACCCTCCCCGTCCAGATCGAACTCCGCGCGGGCTCCAACAAACGACTCGAGTCTTTCACCAACTCCACGCTGCTCACCCATTTCGGCCTCTCGGGCCCCGCCGTCATGGACATCTCCCGCTACTATCTCGACGCCCGCACCACCGACCCCGGCGCCCACCTCGTCGCCAACTTCCTCCCCGGCTGCTCCCGCGAATCCCTCGACCGCGAACTCCAGAACCTCGCCAACCGCAAGCCCGCCCTCTGGCTCACCGACAGACTCCCCGCCCGCCTCGCCGACACGCTCTGCACCCACGCCGGGCTCGACTTCCACACCACCGGCGCCACCCTCACCAAGCAACAGCGCCGCGCCCTCCTCGACGCCGTCTGCGAGCACCGCCTCCCCGTCACCCGCTCCCGAGGCTTCACCCACGCCGAGACCACCGCCGGAGGCGTCCCCCTCACCGAGATCTCCATCAAAACCATGGAATCGCGCACCGCGCCGGGCCTCTACCTCTGCGGCGAGATCCTCGACACCGACGGCCGAATCGGAGGCTTCAACTTCCAATGGGCATGGGCCACCGGACACATCGCCGGCACCGCCGCCGCCCAATCCCTCTTCAACACCAAAAGCTAGTTCCACGCCGGGTGCCACCACTCGCCGCCTCGCGGCGCAGTGGTGCCCACGCACACACCCCCGCCGGGGTCCCCCCGGCGACGCCGCGCCACAGCGAGTGTGCGCCCGAAGGGCGCGACGGAGCGCAAAAGAAAACAGGACGGCTGCCTTCGCAACCGCCCGGAGGGAGAAAGAGAGTCAATCCTGTCAACGACCCGCGAGCGATCCGCTCACGCCGCCATCGGCAATTCGCCCTGGCTCACCGCGTCGGCGATCTCGGGCAGCCACTCCTCGATCTGGTCAACCGTCAGACCGATCTCGCTGAGCACCTCATCCGGGATCTCCGTGGAAATCAGGTCGAGGCGATACCCCTCCCCGATCCGCGCCGACAGCCGGTCCGCGACGCACACCAGGCACGCCAGCTTGCGATACTCCTCCGGCGCGCTCATCGGGTCGTGATGATGCCCGCACACCGCCGCGAACGCCGCCGGGAACTTCCACTGGATGCACAGCCCCTTGCCGAAGTCCTCGTGCGTCGCGCCGAACACGCCCAGCTCAACGCCCAGCATGTCGTTCGCCGGCACGCCCTCCCCGTCAGGACCCGTCCGACCGATCACATCGATCAGCAGGTTCCGGTCAAACTGCATCTCCAGCATGATCCCGATGTCATGCATCAGCCCGCTCAGGTACGCCTCGTCGCCCAGCCCCAGCTTCAAGCGGTCGTTGAACACCTTGCAAGTGATCGCCACCGCGTTGCTATGGCTCCACAGCATCTTCGCCGAGAACTGAGGCGTCAGGTCACCACCGCGGAACAGCTTCGCCAGGCTCGCCGCGATCGCGATGTTCTTCACCGCGTTCAGCCCCAGCATCACGATCGCACGGTTGATCGAACCAACCTGACCGGGCAGCCCGTAGAACGACGAGTTCACCACCTTCAGGATCCGGCTGCTCAACGCAGGGTCGTTCGAGATCACTTCCTGCAGGTCCTGCGCCGTCGAGGTCGCGTCCTCCACAAGGTTGATGATCTGCATCGTGATCTCGGGAAGCGTCGCGATATGGCTGATCTCGCTCAGCGCCTCCCGGACCTTCTGCTCGCGTGCCGCGGTATCGATCGACATCGGTGGGTCTCCCGTGCGTGAAGTGGCTGTTTCGACCACGCTCACATCGGCACGCAACCAAACCCACTTTGCCACCACACCCACGAAACGCCGCTTTTTCCCAGCCCCCACCAGCCGAAACACCACCCCCAACTCCACGATCAGCCCATCACCCAAAGGGGTGGAGAACCGATACGAATCCGGCACTGAATGCGGGTGACAGGACTCGAACCTGCACGGCCTATTCGGCCACGAGGACCTAAACCTCGCGCGTCTGCCAATTCCGCCACACCCGCAAGCCCCCACAAACACGGGTCCTGCCCCGATATGCGGAAACCGACCGATACTATCCGATGTCCGCGTTCTTCAGGATCCCAACCCTCGAGAAGCCCCGCCGCAAGGATGCCGCGGAACGCCCAAAACACGAGGCCCCCACATGCAACTCGCCAAAGCCACCGCGATCTACGCCGCCCCCATCCCGCTCCGTCTCATCCTCGCGCTGACCTTCATCTGGGCAGGCCTCGGGAAGATCGTCCACGAAGTCCCCGTCCAGGGCGAGCAGGCCGCGCTCCTCGCCAACATGGGATACCGCTTCTCGAATACCGGACCGAACACCCTACCCAGCGCCGCGCCCGACACCACGCCGACAGGACAGCCGGATCAGGACCCCCCAACCCAGCCGACGCCTGACCCGACACCGGAGCCTGAACCCGACCCCGCACCGCCCCCGCTGAACGAGCCCGCCCCCGACCTCCCCCCGCTGCTCACCCTCGCGCAATCGGACGCCGCCCAGCCCGCCGCGCGACACGCGCCCCCGCTCTACACCGCCGCGGACTTCACCGAACCCCAGCAGGTCCGCAGCCTCCACACCATCGCCATCCTCACCTACACCGCCGCGCACCCGCCGCTCGCCGAAGACGGATCCGCGCCCAACCCGATCTGGCCCGAGTGGGCCGCCCGCGACCATTGGCCCATCACCATCGCCTGGATCGCCGCGATCACCGAACTCACCGCAGGCATCCTCGTCGGCATCGGCCTCCTCACACGCCTCGCCGCCGTCTCACTCGTCGGCACCATGCTCACCGCCGCCTGGCTCACCGAACTCGGCCCCGCCATCCAAAGCGGCAACGCACTCTTCGGGTTCATCCCCGACTACGACATCTGGGACATCTACGCCTGGCGCCCCCTCCTCTGGCAACTCGCCCTCGCCGCCGCCGCGCTCGCCCTCTGCTTCGCCGGGCCCGGCGCCCTCGCCATCGATTCCGTCGCAGGCGACGACGCGGCCGACGACGAACTCGACGAAGACTGATCCCACCCGATGGCGCGCCCCAACCAGAAACTCGCCCGCTCCGTCATCCCCTCCCTCGCTTCCATCGCGATCCACGCCGCCCTCGCCCTCGCACTGCTGGGCGTGACCATCGAACGATTCACCGCGCCCCCGCCCAGGCCCGCCCGCCTCGCGATCGAATCCGCCGCGCCCCCCGCCCCCACCGAGGCACGATCCGACGAACAGCCGCCCCCGACCGATCCGCAACCCGCTCGCAGCGCACCCGCGACCGACCCCGAAACAACCATCCGACGCGCCGCTCAGGACGCCCGCGATCGACTCCGATCCGCGCCGGGATCCACCCTCGCCCGAGCCGCCCCCGCACCCCCCGTCCGCGCGGCACCCCCGCCCGTCACATCCGCGACGCCCGCGCCGCCCGCCGCCGCCTTCGCGGGCGTCCAGGCCCAGGCCGCGACCCGCATCGTCTTCGCCGTCGACGCCTCCGGCGCGATGGTCACCTCCTTCTCGTTCGTCCAGGACGAACTCGCCCGCGCCATCGACCGCCTCCAGCCCACCCAGTCCTTCCAGGTCGTTCTCTTCGCCGAACGCACCGGGGACACCCCCGAATCCTGGAGCACCATCCCCCACACCGGAGACGACGACGCGCTCATCCGCGCCACCGCCGCGAACCGCGTCCTCGCCCGACGCTGGATCTACAACGCCCTGCCCGGAGGCCGATCCAACCCCGTCGAAGGCCTCACCCGCGCCCTCGAGTTCGACCCCGATCTCGTGTTCCTCCTCGCCCGAGGCATCCAACGCACCGGCGCCGCGCCCGATCCCGCCGACCACCAGGCCACCCTCGCGACCCTCGACACGCTCAACCCCGTCGAACCCCGCTCGGGGCTCAGACCAACCGTCATCAAGGCGATCGAGTTCATCGAGCCCGACCCCACCGGGCTCATCGAGCAGATCGCCCGCATCCACGGCGACGGCCAGGGCGCCCTCCGCCTCATCACCCCCACCACCCCCACCGACGAAATCGAGCACCCCGACCCGCCCGAACTCGACCCCGCGCAACGCACCGCCCTCAACGCCGCCAGCCGCGCGCTCGCCGCGCTCCGCGGCGCCGACACCGCGGTCCTCGCGCGCATCGCGACCGACGAAGAATCGGAGAGCGCGCGCACAACCGCAGCCGCGATGCTCGACACCCTCGCGCCCCTCCCTCCTCCAACGCGACGAACCACCGACCCGCGACCCCACCTGCTCCGCGCCCGCGCCGCCCTCCTCGCAGCAGCCCTCGAGCCCCACCCGCCCAAGCGCGAAGACCTCGCCCTCCAGGCCCTCGCGGATCTCACCCCCCTCCGCATCACCGCCCCCGCCGCCGCCGCGGAGCGCGACATCCTCTCCGCCCGCGCCCGCGTCGCGCTCGATCAGCCCGCGCCCGCGCACCAGTCGCTGCTCGCCCTCCTCCGCACCGCCGACCCGCGCGACCCCAACCTGAGCGACGACCGACGCGACGCCCTGCTCGCCGCGCTCGATCGCGCGCGCATTGCGTTGCTCGACGCCGCGACAGCGCTCGGGCCCGACACCCCCGACGCCGCCCGCGCCCGCGACGCGCTCGCCAAGTCGCTGCCGTCGGTCGCCGACCCCGCGACCCGCGCCCGCGCCGCCGCCGCCCTCGTGCGCGCCAATCTCGACGCGAACACCCCCGACCCGCTCGCGCCGCTCGTCGCGATCGCGACCGACCGAACCCTCCCCGAGGACACCCGGCGCGCGCTCGCCGCCCCCCGCCTCGCCGTGCTCGCGGAAGACACCCCCCCCACCGATCTGCCCCTCCCCGCCCTCCGCGTCCTCGCCGACCACGCGACCTGGCCCCCCGCCGACCACGCCCGCGCCGCCCGTCTCCTCGAGCACCTCGCCGCGCGCACGAACGACCCCGCCGAGCAAGCCGCCGCGCTCCGCGACGCCGCGCTCCACGCCGACGCCGCGGGCGACGCCATCCGTGCGCGCGAGCTCGCGTTCCGCCTCGCGGAACGATCCCCCGATCACCCCGACACCCGCGCCCTGCTCGCCCTCGTGCTCAGCAACCCCGAGCCCGACCCCCGTGCCCTCCGCCGCGCGCTCGACCTCGCGCCCGCCCATCCCCTCGCCGACACCTGGCGCCTCGCCCTCGCGAACGCGACCGTCGAGCCGGACGCCGCCCTCGCGTTGCTCGCCGAGCTGTCGGCCCCCTCACCGGCGAGCGCCACGCTCGCCCTTGCGCGCATCGACGAGGCGCTCGCCCGGAGCCCCTCCCCCGAGCGCCGCGCCGAACTGCTCGCCCGCGCCGCGACCGAGGCCGCCCGCCTGGGCGACGACCTCGACCCCGAGCGTCGACTCTTGCTCGCACGCTCCCTCGCGACGACCGACCCGGACCGCGCCCTGCGCACGCTCGCGGATCTCCCCCCGAGCCTCGCGACCGCCCCCGAGGCGGACAGCGTCCGCCTCGACGCCGCGGGCGCGCGCACCGATGCCGACGCCGCCGCCGATCGCTTCGAGACCGCGCGCGCCATCGCGAACCGGCGCTCGCCCAGCGAAGGCGAGGTATTCTGGCGCGCCCTGACGATCTGGCTCGAACTCGGCGCCCAGCGCGGAGGCCCCGACGCCGCCCGCGCCGCACGCCTCCGCATCGCCGCTCTGCGACGAGAACACCCCGACCTGGGCGGTGAGCCCTGGCGCACCCGGCTCAACGCGATCGCGGACTGACCATCGCGACCAGCCGCTACACTCCCCCGTCCATGCCCGAGCCCACCGCCCCCAACACGCTCCCCCCCGATCTCGCAACCGCGATCCGGGGGCGGTTCCTCGTCTTCGAGGGCCCCGACGGATCGGGCAAGACCACCCAGCTCGCCCGCTTCGCCGCCGCCTGCGACGCCGCGGGCCTGCCCACCACCCATGTCCGCGATCCCGGGGGCACCCAGGTCGGGGAGCGCATCCGCGACCTGCTCCTTGAGCACTCCGAGGAGGACATCAGCGCCCGCTGCGAGATGCTGCTCTACATGGCAAGCCGAGCCCAGCTCGTCGCCCACAAGATCGCCCCCGCCCTCTCGCGGGGCGAGTGCGTCCTCGCCGACCGGTTCTACGCCTCCACCCTCGCCTACCAGGGCACCGCGGGGGGCGTCCCCGCGAACGAGATCCTCGCCGCCGCCCTCATCGCGTGCGGCGACAACCGCCCCGACCTCACCATCATCTTCGATGTCGACGAACAGACCGCCGCGAGCCGCCTGAGCCCCCTGCTCGATCGCATGGAGGCGAAGGGCGCCGCGTTCCACAAGCGCGTCCGCGAGGGCTACCTTGAACAGGCGAAACAGGACCCGGAGCGCGTCGCGCTCGTCGACGCGCGCGGCTCACAACTCGAGGTGTTCAACGCGGTGCTGAGCACACTCCGTGCGCACTTCTGCGCCCCCGCGTCCGCGACGACCGACCAGGCCCCCACCCGCGCCACGGGGTAATCCGCGATGAACCCTCTCAGCCCAACCCTGCTCGGCGCGTTCATCGTCGGCGCCTTCCTGCTCGGGTCGATCCCCTTCGCGCTGCTCATCGGGCTCGCGAAGGGCACCGACATCCGCGCCGTGGGATCGAAGAACCCCGGCGCGACCAATCTCGGGCGCACCTTCGGGTTCAAGTGGTTCCTGCTCTGCTTCGCGCTCGACGCCGCGAAGGGCCTCGCTCCGACCCTCGCGTTCGGACTGCTCACCGATCTCGCGAGCGCCCCGGGGATGACGCCCACCTCCGCCTTCGCGTGGCTCGCGGTCATGGTCGCCCCCGTGCTCGGGCACATGTTCAGCCCCTGGATCGGGTTCAAGGGGGGCAAGGGCGTCGCGACGGGCCTCGGCGCCCTGCTCGGGGTCTACCCCATCCTCACGATCCCGGGCCTCGGCGCCTTCGTTGTCTTCGCGACCACGCTGGGCATCTGGCGCTTCGTGGGGCTCTCCAGCGTCCTCGCCGCGGGGAGCCTGCCCATCTGGGTCTGGTATTTCGGGGAGCTCCTCCGCCGCGGCGCGAGCACCTCCGGAGAGCCCCCGCCCACCACCTGGCCCTTCCTCGTCGTCGCGATCGCCCTCGCGCTGCTCGTCATCATCAAGCACAAGGGGAACCTCGCCCGCCTCGCCGCGGGAACCGAGCCCAAGATCGGTGCCGCGCCCGACGAAAACCCCGAGCGTCCGAGAACCTCCTAATCCCGAAGGGCTCCCGAATTCCCGGGAGACGCTCGCGCGATCGTTCACTCTTCCCCACCTGCACGGCCGATAGAACGGAACCGGGCACGGAGGCCCGCCCGACAAGCGATCCAATCCGCGCAAACCGTGCGCGGACGCAGATCATCCCCCCGGATCGAGTCATCCACGCCTCCACCGAGCCCGATGATGGTCGTTGCCGGCGCGACGGAACGCGTCCGGCGGATGGAGGTGTGCCATGCTGCGGATCACCGGACAGGACGAGCGTGTCGAGGATTGGTTGCGGCCGATCCCGTTCCCGCGTCACCGCGTCGCCCATCGCGGGCTGACCGAAACGCCGGACACGATCGAACTCGTCGAAGAGGCGATCAACCGCGTCCAGGGCGACTTGGATGAATTGAACCGCCTGCTGTCGATCGACCCGCTGCCTTTCCCGAGGTCGCAGGACGACGACGACGGGCCGAGCGCGGCCTGATCGAGCCGACCGACACGCATCAAACACGAACGGGCCGACCCCTCCGGGTCGGCCCGCGTTAGCTTTTGCCTCGCGGTGCACACGGCGCTACGCGCCGACGCGCACGACGATCATCGTCTCGTCGTCGACCTGGTGACGCAAGCCCGTAAAGCGGCGCAGGAACCAGAGGATCTGGTCGAGCACCACGCTTGCCCGCTGATCGGGCAACGCGACGACCGCGTCGACCGCGGCCTGCTTCAGCCGCGTCATGCCCCACTTCTCGTTCTGGAAATTGCGGGCATCGGGCAGCCCGTCGGTGTAGGCGACGAGCACATCGCCCGGCTGGAGCTGGAAGGTCCGGCTCGAGTACGACTCCTCGGGGATCACCCCGATGACCAGCCCGCCTGTCTCCAGCGGGATCACATGCTCCGTCGTGAGCGGCTCGCCCGGCACGGGGCGGATCACGAACGGGGGCTCGTGCCCCGCGCTGCAATAGGTCAGCATCCGCGTCTTCGGATCGATCGACGCGTACCACAGCGTCGTGAACTCGTTGGGCAGCGTGTCGCGGCACATGTCGCGGTTCGTGCGCGCGACAACCTCCGCGACGGCGCACGGCTCCGCGGCGTGGGCGCGCAGGCTCGCGCGCACGGCGCTCATCAGCAACGCCGCGGGCAGACCCTTGCCCACCACATCCCCGATCAGCAGGCCCAGCGATTCACCCCCGCCCGTGCTGCGCCGGGGGAAGACATCGTAAATATCACCCCCCACCATGCTCGAGGGGTCGCTCTTCGCCGCGACATCGAGCCCCGCGAGCGAGGGCGGATCGGTCGGCTGCATCCGGCGCTGCACCGCCGACGCGAGCGTCAGCTGCCGCTCGATCTCCCGCTCGCGCTCCGCGACCTCCAGCAGGCGCGCCTGCGCGACCGCGATCGCCGCCTGCTCCGCGATCGAGCGGATCAGGCGGCGGTCCGCGACGCTGAACTCGCGCGGCTCGCGCCCGTACAGGCGCATTACGCCGATCGGAGTCCCGCTGTGCACCAGCGCCGCGCTGAGGAAGGCGTGCACGCCCTCGTCGGCGAGCCGCTCGCGTTCGAGCACGCGATCGTCGGCGCGCAGGTCCGAGACGGCGAGCGCCTCGCCCTCGAGCACGAGCCGATCGAACACGCGTCCCTTGCTGAGCGGGAGCGTGTTGCGGAGCCAATCGTCGGAGAGCCCGATGGACGCGCGGGTGCGCAGGCCCAGCTCCGAGTCGACATCGGGCACGCCGTCCGCGTCCTCCGGGAACAGGACGATTGACCCCGCGTGGAGCTCGAGCGCGCCGATCGCGAGCTCGAGCGCGCTCTCGAGCAACCGGTCGAGTGAATCCGCGGAGCGGACGAGCAGCGAGTTGAGCCTGAACAGCGCCCCGAGTTCGCGGATGCGGTTGCGCATCGCGTCCGCCTCTTCGCAGAACTCCTGGGCGATCCCCGCGAGCAGATCGGTCAGCTCGATCAGGTGCGCGACCCGGTCCGCGTCGACCTGTGCCCCGGGTGCGTCGAGCGCCACGAACTCGCCCAGCACCTCGCCCTGCACGCGGATCGTCGAGCGGAAAGCGGAGGCCGCGACCTCGGGGGGTGTGGTCCGCGTCGCCCAGGGGTCCGCGTCGCCGTCTGCGCCGAAGGTGAGCCAGTTGCCGCGCGGGTCGAGCAGGTAGACCGAGACGCCCGCGATCGACCCGATCGTCTCGCACAGACGGATCACCGAGCCGTCGGTCAGGAAATCGGCGATGGACCGCCCGCCGGCGCCGCGGAGCGTGCCCGGGCCGCCGGCGAGGTCGTCAGCCATCGTCTTCCTCGATCGTCCACATCTGGGTCAGCAGATCCGCGAGCCTCGCCTCGACCGGCAGGGGCTCGTCGGGCGACAGGCCGCGCGTCACGCGTTCGCGGAAGTCGGCCATCCCGCGCTCGACCAGCTCCGGGCGATCGAGCTGGAACCCCAGGTAGCCCAGCAGCACACCCGCCGCCTCGCGCACCTGCGGGCTCGCCTTCCGCGAGCGGCTCGTCGTGTCGTCGATGGTCTGTTCGAGCACCTCGATGACCGCCTCGAGCCGCTCGGGCGTGGGCAGCAGCGTCGGCGCGTACTTCGCGGCGAACACCTCGGGGCGGCTCAGCGCCAGCGATTGCAGGTTCAGCGACGCGGAGAGGTACAGCCCCGCGCCGATCTGCGCGTGGAGACGGCCGATCTGCGCCGTCACATCCCCGCGCTTGATGCCCAGCGCCGATGCGAACCGCTCCTCCGCGTCGAAGTAGCGCCCCTCCGCGAGCAGCTCCTGGCCCGCCTGAAGGTGCTCGGCGTAGACATTCCGCCCCACCTCGTTCGGATCGATGAACCGCGACAGCGGGGTGCCGTCGCCGCGCAGGATCCGCATCGTCTCCGCGTCGAACTTGACGCTGCGCCCGCGCTCGCCGTCGTCCCGATCGCCGTTCTCCTCGTCCCCACGCGGCTCGTCACTCCCAGCGGCATCGCCCTCCTCGGCCTGCTCGTCTTCCACGCCCGCGAGTCTTTCCATCATCGCGCGCATGCGCTCCGCGAGCGTCTGCCCGCCCGCGAAGACATCGTCCGAATCGCGCTGCTGCGCGTCGCGGTTCAGCCGACCGATCAGGTCGCTGTGCAGCGTGCTGATGCGCGTGGACTGGCGGGTGTCCTCCCGCCCGCTGTCGTCGGGACGCGCGGGGGACTCGGGATCCTGGGATGACGGACGCCCGAACTGGGGCTCGTTGTCCGCCGCCTCCTGAGCCTCGCGTTCCGCTTGGCGCTGCGCCGTCAGCTCGGGGATCGGGCTCAGCCGCACCCCGCGCAGGGGCGACGCCGTCAGCGAATACACCCCCTGCTGGGTCTCGACCTGCCGCAGCGCCGAGGTCTGCAACGAGGAGTTGGACATGTACGCCGAGGGCGAACGCAGCATCCACAGCAGCGTGCCCCGGTCGTCCGCGTCGGGATCGATCGCGGGCCGCTGGATCAGCCCGCTCGTCTGCGTCGGATCGGTCCGCGCCATGATGTTGCCCGCGTCGGGGCTCGTCCCGGCGCGGCTGACGCTGTACCGACCGATCAGGTTCGCGGGGGGCTGCGCACCGGTCGTCAGCGCGAGCTGGTACTGCAGCGCCTCGGTCCCGCGGATGCCCATGCCCGCGATGCCGCTCTGCAGCGAATCGCGACGGAAACTGAACAGGTCGTTGCTGCCCAGCTGCCCCGTGAACTCACCCGGCGCGCGGTAGCCCACATCGCCCCGGAAGCTCAGCCCGTTCGGGGCGTTGCCCGTCACGACCGAGTTGCGGAACGCGAGCTCATCACGCAGCGAGGGACGGGCGTTGTTGTACCGCCCGCGCGTGCTCAGGTTGTTGTCCAAGGCCCGGCCGTCGCCCAGCGCGTTCTGTGCCGACGCGAGCGGAACGGGGAGCGACGCGGCCGCGACCAGCGACGCGATCGCGAGCGAGCGGAACGGACGCAGAGTCGGGGTGTGCTGTCGTTGCATGGAAGGGCTCCTTCGCTCCCATTACGCCCCCGGATGTCGGGGACGCTCGGCCGGGGGCCGATCGAGCCCGGCCTCCACTCTATTTTACGCGGAGCACGGGACAGGGGTTCATCGGCCCGATCGGTCGGCCATCCCCTGCCCATCGCGCAGGAGACACCGCATCGTCCGATAATCCACGAAACCGCTGCTTTGGTGCGGGTCCCGCGTCAGATCGAGTTCGCGGGGTCCGGGGGCTCCACCCCAAATTGGGCGAGGAACTTCGTGCACATGGGCTCGTTCCGACCCTCGCTGACCAGCGTGTAGAGCAACCCGTCCCGGCGCCAGACGCAGATGTAGACATCCGAGAGGTTGCACGCCTGGGCGTTGACGAGGTAGGTCGTGCCCTCCGCGATCGCGAGTTCGCCCTTGTCCTGCTTGACGAACACGCTCACCTTGCGACCCGTCGCGTCGGGGACGATCTCCCCGTTCGCGTCGTGCACGGGGAGCACGAACTGCATGTGCGCCGAGGGCCCCTTCCCGGGGACGCCACAGGGCGACGCGCCCGCGAACTTCGTCGCGCCGCCGCAGGGCGGGATGACCGGGTCGCCGTGCAGGTCCGCCTTTATCGCGTCCGCGGCCTCGCTGGGGACCTTCGCGGTGAACTTCCGCTCCGCGTAGCGATCATCGAGCGTTCGGGAATGCTCGTCAGCGACAAACCGCGCCAGATTCGTCCGGTACGCGGTGTCCACCCCGCCGATCGTCGCGAGCGCGCCGCCGCTGGCACCGGCACCCTGGCCCGGAGCGGGGTTGCCCTGCCAGACCATGACCCCCACCACCGCGAGGAGGACCGCTGCCGCGAGCGCCGCGACCCCTCGTCCCGCGCTCCAGAACGATCGGTCCCGGGTCTCCTCACCCCGTGCGTGCATCGCGTCCGCGAGGGCGTCGTCCTCGGGGCGCCCGCCCCGTGCCTGCGAAAGGATCGCCTCGCACAGACCCGCCGGCGCCGTCACCCCGCCCATCGCGCGGGCGGTCGCGTCGCGCAGCGATCGCTCGAACGCGATCGCATCGCCCGCGTCCACCGTCGAGGCCTGCTCGGGAGTCAGTTCCCCGTCCGCCGCGGCGCGGATCACCGCACCCCGCGGCCCGTCCGCCGCACCCTCCGGAAAGAGCGCGTCGCCGCTCGGCGTGTCGAGCCCCGCGAACCGCGCGGGATCCGGGACCAGGTTGGCATCGTCGTACTCAGGCATCGCAACACATCTTCCTGCGAACCGGGCGGCGTGAGGTCGGACCCGGCGATCCCCGCCGGGTCGGCCGCCGTGCGTCTTCTGATGTTCCTCGTCCGGGAGCGATCCCACGCTCAACGAACGGATCGTTTCTGACTGGTGGGCGGCTCGCTCGGTCCCCCATCGGGAAGAACCGCTGAACCGCCCGGTGAGACCCTTGGGACCGGGAAGAAACCCGATCCCGCCCGGAAGCAGAGCCAAACGAGGCCCCCGATTATTCCGGGGTGCTCCGGGATTTGACGCCGGAAAATCGGCAGCCGACCGGTCATTCCGACACCGAACGACCGCCCGGCCCGCGAACCCGCCCCCCGCGGCCCGGTTCTTCCGCTCAACCCGCCTGATCCTCCTTCCGGAGCCCCAGGTTCGCGACCGCCTGTTCGTCATCCATCAGGCGGTCCGCGAGCAACTTGCGCGCGCGGTGCAGGCGGCTCATGATCGTCCCGATCGGCACATCGAGGATCGCCGCGATCTCGCGGTATTTCAGCCCCTCCACGCCCCACATCAGCAGAACTTCCCGGTATTCGGGCTTGAGGTCCTCGATCGCCTCCTTCAGCGTCGAATCGACCTGCTCGAAATCGAGCCGCTCCCCGTCCCACTGGGGAGGGGGCTCGTCGGGCGCCCGCTCGGTGGTCGATTCCTCGAAGAACGACTCCACCGCGGTGGGCTGGCGCTTCTCCCGCTTGATCCTGCTGTAGAAAACATTGTGGCAGATCGCGAAGAGCCAGGCCCGCATCCCGCCGCCGCCCTCCGACGAGTTGTCCACGAACCGCTCGATCGAGCGGGGGCGGAACGCGCGGGCGTACACCTCCTGCACGAGGTCCTCCGCCTCGTCCGCCTTGCGCGCCAGGTGGAACGCCATGCGGTAGACCGCGTCGAGGTGCTCCAGCGCGGATTGTTCGAACTCGGCGCGTTCCATCCCGCCTGAGGCTCCCGTTCCAGTGCGCCCGCCCGGCGCGCGGCTCGGGGAGAGCATACGCGGAACCCCGGGGCGTGTTCACGCGCCCCGCCCGAATCGGGCGACGCCCCGATGGCGGATCGCGAGCCCCGTAGAATCGCCGCATGACCGACGATCCCGCCGCGCCCTGCTACATCACGACACCCATTTACTATGTGAACGACCGCCCCCACATCGGGCATTGCTACACGACCCTGCTCGCGGATGTCGCGGCGCGCGCGCAGCGGCTCATCGGACGCGATGTCTTCTTCCTCACCGGCACCGACGAGCACGCGGAAAAAGTGAGCCGGTCCGCCGCCGAGCACGGCGTCACCCCGATGGAGTGGGCGACCCGGAACGCCGAGCGCTTCAAGGACGCGTTCGCCTTCATGGGGTTCAGCAACGACGACTTCGTGCGCACGACCGAGGACCGGCACACGACCCGCGCCAGCGCCTACATCCAGAAGCTCGTCGACTCGGGCGACATCGAACTGGGCGACTACGAGGGCTGGTACGACCCCTCCCAGGAGGAGTATGTCACCGAGTCCACCGCCCAGGAGCACGAGTACAACAGCCCCGTCACCGGGAAGCCCCTCGAGAAGCGGACCGAGCAGAACTACTTCTTCCGCCTCGACAAGTACGAGGGCTGGCTGACGCAGCAGATCGAATCGGGCGCGATCCGCGTGCTCCCCGAGGCGCGCAGGAACGAGGTCATGGGGCGGATCCGCCAGGGGCTGCAGAAGGTCCCCGTCTCCCGGCGCATCAAGGAGGGCGACACGGACTGGGGCATCGCGATGCCCAACGACCCCGCGCACCGCATCTATGTCTGGATCGAGGCGTTGTGCAACTACCTGACGATCGTCGACACCGACGACCGCAGGAAATACTGGCCCAGGGACGAACCGCTCGCGGTCCACCTGATGGCGAAGGACATCCTCTGGTTCCACGCGGTGATCTGGCCCTGCATGCTCTGCGCGCTGGGCGAGCAGCCCCCCGCGACGGTGTACGCGCACGCGTACTGGATCAGCGAGGGGCGCAAGATGTCCAAGAGCCTGGGCAACTTCATCGAGATCGACCAGCTCCGCGCGTACGCGGACAGGTACTCGCTCGACGCGGTCCGATGGTTCCTGACCACCCAGGGCCCCCTGGGCTCGACCGACGCGGACTTCGCCCACGCCCGCTTCATCGAGGTCTACAACAGCGACCTCGCCAACGGCATCGGCAACGCGACGAGCCGGGTCGGAAACATGTTCGACAAGTACTTCGAGGGGGAGGTCACCCGGACCTGCAACGGGGAGTTCGGGTTCCCCGACGGGAAGGCCCTGCCGATCGCGCTCGCCGCTCGCGACGCGGCGGGCAAACCGGTCGACGACCCGACCCGCACCTTCGATTTCGCAGCAGCGAGCGCCGCGTCTGTGCGCACGAGCGTGGAAGCGACCGGGCGGGTGTCGCTCGATGAAGCCGCGGCCGCCGGCATCGAGCTGAGCCGGATGGTGGACGATTTCATCTCCTACACCGCGCCCTTCACGCTCGCGAAGCAACTCGACGAGCACGAGCACGGCGAGAAAGCCCTCGCGACCATCCTCTATACCTGCGCCGAGGCGCTCCGCATCGCCTCGCTGCTGCTCTATCCCGCGATGCCGGCGAAGATGGCGGACCTGTGGCGCACCTGGGACTGCTCGACCCTCAACGACCCGGACGACCCCGATTCGGGCTTCAAGGCACCGCTCGCGGATCTCGCGACCTGGGCCCACCCCGAGCACGGGATCCGCGTGGGGCAGACCATCCGCAAGGGGGACCCGCTGTTCATGCGCGCCGACCCAAAGGAAGACCCGCCAGCCGCGGAGACCCCGTCTTCGTGAGCGGCCCCGGAACGCGCTGAAAAGCACCGTTCCGGTCCGATTCTGCTTGTACCACCACAGCGACGGATCGATAATTCGGGTATGAGCTTTGATCCCATCCGGTCGTTGGCGGCGGTGCAGCACGAGTTCGGCGAGCACGGCGGCGTGAACATGTCCATCGAAGCCTCCACCACCTTCACGGTGATGGATGCGAAGACAATGCCCGCGATCTTCGCGGGCGCCGTCGGGCCCGACACCGGGGGATGCTACCTCTACGGGCGGCACTTCAACCCCACGGTCTATGTGCTGGGACGCTATCTCGCGGCGCTGGAGGGCACGGAGGCGGCGTATTGCACCGCCTCGGGCATGGGCGCCATCGCGGGCGCCGTCTTCCAGCATGTGCGACCGGGCGACGAGATCGTCAGCGCGCGCACGGTGTACGGCGGCACCCACGCGCTCTTCGAGCACTTCATGCCCGAACGCAT
>MDTD01071516.1_pt1 | contig 18163 bp, 10 predicted proteins | sample 811221 | NCBI WGS metagenome assembly MDTD01 (sample SAMN05326646, study PRJNA326480) | marine metagenome | isolation source: seawater | place: Pacific Ocean: South West | collected 2011 | reverse complement strand
TGTCTTTTTTAGTTCTTGCGTTTAGTTCAAAATAATTGTTTGATGCTATTAAAGGTCTTGTTTTGAGTAAAGCTAAAAATTCACTTATTTTGTATGCACTAGTTCTTCTCCATTCTGCTTCTATCGGACCCCAGTCACCATAATTAAAATCTTTGATTCTGTCAGTAGCTGAAGGGGTTGTTACTACACCAGCTGTAATTGGATCATTAAGTGCTCCAAGTAAAGTAACCAATGTATTAGTACTCCAATCATAATTGTTGTATGCATAGTTTGTATCGTAGACATCTTGTGTACTAGGATCGCTTATCTTTCCATATTTTAGAGCATTAATAAGTGCAGTTCTCTCACTGGCATTTGTCCAACTATAGTTTGCGTCCCACCAACTAGGTTTGCTATTATATCCCATCATTTCCCAAGGATGTGTATGTGGTCTATCAGTGTTAAAGAAATAATGATATATACCTCTCCAACCACCAATGTTTGGACTTACACTTGAATAGTTCCAAGTGAACTGGTCACTGCCATCATAATATGAACTACTATTATAATCAGTTTTGTTGTTTGTTACTCTCCACTTGTTAAATTCACTTTTAATAGTATTTTGATACTGTGTCCAAGAATAACGATTAGATCGTTGTCCATTTGGCGTATAAGTTTTTATATTTTCTATAGCATCTAAATCACTGTTTAGGTTATTGTATATTCTTAATTCAAGATCCCATAGTGCGGCGTCAACAGCATTAAAATTACTGCTGGATCTATTGTAAAGTTCAGTGCCTAATCTTATATGTATGTTGCCATCATGTCCAATAATTACACTGTCAGTAGTTGTGCCAGTGCTATCTTTACTGTAATCTGTTCTTAATTCAGGAATGTAAGGTTTTGCCAATCCTAATTTGACAGAACTGCTTGGTACAAAACTTACACTGTCTCTTTTATACCATCTCACATGAGCTTTAGCAACACCACTTGCAGGATATGTTACACTACCTGTAATTGTAATTTTATTACTTGCAATTGTATAATCTACACCTTTAATTATTCCTCGCCATCTAAGATTACCCGAACCATCATCATCATTTATCCAAACTTGCACATGATTCTGGGTATCATCATATGTATTGATACTTTGTGGCACATCAAATACTTTTGTGCTTGTGCTATCCCAACTATATTCAACACTTTCGTAATCTCTATACATTGCCATATCACTTCTGGCAAAAAGACTGTCTTTGTTTTTTCCTACATGTATTGCTTCTAATGCTTTATCCACTAATTCATAAACACTTTTACTAGTATCCAATGTTTTATGCAATTGTAATACTTTTTGTTTGAACTGATTAATAAAAATATCATAATTACTGCTGGCGTATCTAATACTGTTGAAAACATTTGTATCATTATCCATAAGCAGTTGACTTAAAAGCTCTGTGGAATATGGTTGTTGTCTAATAGTTCCACCAAACTCATGAACATGTGTAATATTTCTATAATTATTTTGTCCGAAATAATTACCAGTAAATCCAGGTATAGCAGTCATTTGATCTCTCATATGATCTATTAAATCTCCAAAGCTCATTTTTGTTAAATCATTATTTTGTGGATTAAGAATATGAGTATCTGCAACTTTTTGATTGCCTTCTGCTGTTGCACTGTATTGACTATTTGTGTAATATTCTACTTCATAGACATCATTTTTAACAAGCCCACTACCCACAGTAAGTATATTATTGCTTATAGTATAGTTTGTTACTTCACTTGCATTTTTGTATACTTTTAGATTGACATCATATGCATTTGTGTTAAAATTAATAATACCATAATTTGTAGGATCAGCTACAAGTCTATATTTGATTTGATTAACAGTTGGTGTAGTAATTGCAAGTGTGAACACATCATCACTTCCTGCATTTCTAGTTAAACCACTACCTATTGCTGACCCATCCATATTAACAAATTCTATAAGTGCTTGTGCAAAGTATGTTCTAAAAGTATAGGTAGTATTTGTATTCATAAACAACGTAGGAAAATAACCATTCATGTCATTTACAATGTTGGTAATATCCGACGATGCTTGTGACTTTAATTGCAGTTTTCCAAATCGTTGAAAGATATTATAATATCTATCAGTTATATACGAATCATGTCCTAAATCAAATGTAAGAGGTAGGCTAGAATCTGTAACAGTTTTTTCAATTACACGTTTTATAGGTTGCCCATTGCGAGTGATTGACCACCCATTATAGAGATAGCCATTGAATTTTTTATACAAGTAGTATCCTTGTATTTCTAATGTTTTGCTCTTGGTGTTATCTGTGCTAACTTGAGCATATTCATATCTGTTACTTAAAAATGGAATTTGAAAATTTATTCCAGGATTGTTTCCATAGTCAACATAATCAGGTGCAAATCCCAAAGCATCATCAACTGTGTTTGCAGTATTGTGAACATAATCAAATATACTAGTGCCTTTGTATGTGGTATTTGGATATGCAGTTGTATCGCCAATCATAGTACCATTTAAGTCATATAAATTTACCTCCATAGCAGTGCTTCTAGCCATTTTCTGTTGCCCATATGTCCAAACATTTCCACTGTAATAAAGTTCACAACCTCCATAAGGTTGATCATTCTCGTTGTCAAGATCTTCTGCTAAATTGTGTCCATGTATAATTAATATTTTGTCATTATTGTTAATAGTGGTGCTGTTTGATCCAAATATTTCTGTAAGGGCAATGCTTGATCCTACACCACTTACTCGGAAAATTCTTTCATTAAAGGTGCTGTTACTGGTATTTTTAAAAAGTATAGTGTCACCATTTTCTATTTCAACAGGAACAATTCTTTTCCAAAATTGTTTGTTTTCACCATGTATTGGATTTGCAGGAGTAGTATGAGTTTGAATACACTCATAGTACATTCTTTTTTGATTTGGACTGGTGCCAATATCAACATAGACTTTTGCACCTAATTCATAACCTCCATATCCTTGACTCCAGGCATAGTTTATTCCTTGTATATTCCAATCAAATGTAGTCTGACCAACTATCAAAGTAGCTGGATCTATTGATTGTTCTATAATATAACTTACATTTGCAATATGTGTCCTACCAAAGCTGTGTTTTTCAATATTTGCTTTGTATTCAATAATAGGTCTGACTGCTCTCAATGTGTCCAATATATATTCAGATTCATTAGCATTTTGAAAAGTTAAAATTGCTCTTGCTGTATCTACATGTACCCATAGATTACTTCTAGCCCATGCACTTTGATCTCTGCTGTGTCTTTGTTCTACAACATAATCTCTTGTAGTCATTCTAAATTCTTTTAGGTCAAAAGGTCTAAAGTCAAAACCACCTGCGTGTTCATCAAATCCAGTCGGCTCTTGACTACTGTATACTGTATGATTAAGCCAATTTCTTTCGCTATACGTACCTTCAACCTGACCACTTGTAAACTGTTTTGTTAGTGCAATACCTTCTGTACCACCTACATTATCCACAATGTAAATGTCACCAACAGCATAATTACCACTGGTACTGTGGGCATAAAATGTATGTATTTCAATTTCATCTGTCAACGCAGGAGCAGATGTAAATGTAACAACACCAGTTCCGCTATTGTATGTGTAGTGTGTTGTTAAAGTTTGTAATATATTATTTTTGTAAACTTTAAGTGTACCAGTAGTCACTGCGGCGGTTGCTGTAAATGTCGTATTAGCATTGTTGGTTTGAGTAAATCTATCAATGTGTGTTGGCATAAATCTAATACGCATTCCGTTCTGTAAAGTCAGCGTATTATTTGTGCTCAGTGTTGGCGTAGTGTAAGTAGATTCAGATACTATTGTATCTATATCAATAACATTGCTACTAGTAGGTTTAATTTCTGCAGGAGGTAGAGTGTCAAGTAACCAAAGATAATGATGATAGTTAATAAACATGTCATAGTTAATTGGTAAGTCTAATGTAAGACCTTGTTCATTTAAAATATTATTATGATTATTTGTGTTGACCTCATTGAACTTTAGAGTGTTGATTAAATCATCATAGGGTAAAGTTTGTGTAACATTCTGATCTTCATCTCTATTGATCATTCCTGGAACAAACTGATAAGCATCACTGTCTCTACCATCACTGATATAATTTTCATTATACGTATCTTTGTTAAATCTACTACCGATATAATTTCTAATAGGCTGTAAACTACCACTAGACATCAACTGTTCTAATGTTGAATCTAAAAACTTTTTATTGACATCTGTTTGAAAAATGTTAGGTAAAAAACTTGTTACATCTCGTGTACCAATGTATTCTTTACTTGCACCTGGTTTTGTAATTAGAGGTGCAATTTTTGGATTTACATCACGTTCACTCATTAGTAGCCGCTCCCTGACGTAGCACTAGTTGCACCTGTAACAGATGTAGTTGAACTTTCGGCTATAGTTGTACTGTTTACTGCCACGGTATTGTTAACTACTATATTATTAGACTTTACTATTGGTAAAAATAGTTCATCTCCAGAGGCACTTATTTCAAACAGTTCTGTATTGTTAGTATCATTTCCAACTGGTTGTATAGTAATTTGACTTATCTGTCCAATCAAATTGTTATGAATAAATGCCGCCATTTCAGTAAAGTAAAAGTCTTCACCAAAGTCCCAATTATTAATGTTAAAATAATTTGTGATTAATCTTATTACATTCTGTTTTATTTCTGTGTCACTCATTGTACTTGTACTTGTTTTGGTAACTAGAAACTTTGCTTGTAGTTCACTGCTGGCTAGATCTCCAAATAATATTTTGTATTTTACAGGTCTGTAAATAATTTGGTCACTTATGCTTTTCCTATTTTCCAATGATTGAAATAAGTTAGTTAATTCATTTATAGTGGGTGGATTTGGTTTGGTTTCACTTCTACCATCATAGTTTGCCCAAGTTCTAAATTCTCTATCATAGCTTGTAAGCAATACATAAGTGTCTATTATATTTGTTATAGCTGGATCAATAACATTATAGATGTCTGCTATTCTATCATACTGAGCATGTAAGTTAGCCCTTCCATTTACAGTTGTTGTTCCATTTTCATCATAAACTGTATACGTAAAACCTTCAACTTGTTTATCTCCAATTTTAATTGTTTGTCCTTGTAATACTTGGTTAAAACTTTCAGGATTTGTAGGATACTCTCCAGAATCTGGATCTGCTAGTGTTACTCTTACATTGTGAGGATCTGTATATCCATCTTGATAAGTTACATATCCAAATGTATTGAACTTATAATCTTTGCCCAATGGAGTTGCATCAGTATCAGTTGTTTTGTTGATGCTTAAAAACTTTATACAATCACGTAATGGTTTTTGTGTTTCACTGCTAAATGTTTCATTGAAGTTTAAATTACCAAATTTAAGTTTTTGTACACTTCCTACTATAAGCTGTGATTTACGCTGTAGCATCTCCCAATCAGTGGAAGTGTAGTTGATTCTAATTAGCCAACTATTATCTCTACCAGTGTTTGTACTATCACCTTCATATAATCTACTCCAACTTGCTACGCTGTTATTTGCAGTTGTGTTTGCAGGTAAATTACTGTTATCAATTATTTGCCATTCTTGACTGTTTGCATTATATCTTAAACCAAAACTTACTTTGTTGTTAATTTTGCTTATGACATTATTTTTTATTGTTGTAGTAAGATCTTTGTTTAATACAGTAACTATTCTATTTACTCGTGCCGCACTATTCACAATGCCACTTAACACAATAGCACCTTTTCCACCACTGTCTAATCCTGTAGGAGCACCTGCACTACTGTCGTCTCCCAATCCATCTTTATAAATTTTATCTACTTTTACCCATTTGGTTTCTGCATCAGTTACAGTTACACTAGCAGAAGCATTAGATCCTCCACCACCTGTAATTGTAATCACTGTGTTTGCATTATAACCACTTCCTGAATCTGTTATTGTAATTGCTGTTACTGCACCACTTGTCACTGTTGCTGTAGCTGTGGCACCTGTACCAGCTCCTCCGATAGTCACTGTTGGTGCACTAGTATAACCACTTCCACCGTTTACAACTGTAATTGTATTGATATATCCTGTTTTGTATGGTGAACTGATAAATTCAACCAAACTGTTTAAACTGGCTTTTCTTAATGCATTAGTTTGTGTTAGTCCTACTCTTTGTATGTAATTTGAAGAGCCATTATTAAAAGTTAAATATCCACTACAACCAGTAGCGCCTTTTGTTACTTGATTCCAACGAAATACATTGGTCTCGTCATTTGTTGTACTGTTTACTACTGTGATGTTTGCTGTGGTATTATCAAAATCAGTTGTAGCACTATATCCAGCATTTGTATATCCTTGTCTATTGTAATAATAGTTTTTTAATTCAGGGTTGCTTAACATAGGTAAAATATACTTGTTGTAAATTTGTAATCCTGTAAGCGTGGTTGGCAAACTTACCAAACTTCTATTGGTAACATTATTTTCATAAATGTATACATCATCACTATATTGTGTAGCATTATTATAAGTTGCTGTTGGATCATATAAATCTCTAAATCTACTATGTCCACTTGCAACACGATTAACACTTTTTATTTTACTAATATTTTCGCTTACTGTGACTGGAAATACACTGTAATCTTCTGCTGTAACCATTCTATCCTGTGTTGCAAAATATCTAGGTGCATTTGCTTTAATGCTTGCAATACTTTCTCTTTCACTTGCATTTGAAACTTTTGTTTTTAAACTACATGTAAGTGTAACTTGGTGAACATTGCCTCCACTGCCGATATAGTCAAAAATTAGACTATTGCTTGCAAATGTATTAGGATCTAAATTATATGTCAAATTTAATCCAACTCTATACCAAACTCTAATTAATCCTTTGGGTATATTACCAAAATTACCATCTCCAAACACAATACTAATTTGATCATTTTCTCTGCTTGCTATGGTATAAATGTTTCTAATATTATTTTGTTGTGCATTAAAAATAGTGCTATTACCATACTGTCTATCAACTCTTGTCCAATTTGCTTGTACTTGTCCAACTTCATCTACAGTCTGCACCCATACTTCACCGCTTGCAATATTGTCAACATTTATATCTAAAACAATATTAGGTACACCTTCTACAATATTGAAATCTTTGTATTCTAAACTGCCTTGTTTGAACCCTACAAAAAAGCCTGTGTTTGCACTACTATTTCCACTGTTGTCATTTCTATACAATAAATCTACTACAGCATAAGGATCTGGAGTTTTTTCAATCAAAGCTGATCTAGCAGAATTAATTCCTACACTATGAAAACTAAATGAGCTTTGTGTGTTGTTAACATTGTTGGTAAATGATCTATCTGCTGTATTTGTGGTACTGTTTGTTCTATATATTTCGTTTGTTACACCTCCACTGCTAAACTTACTAAATGGACTTCCGAATTGGCTACTGCTTTGAAATACACTGTTCATAATTGTAAGAAAATTTTGATAGCTATTTGTATCAGTAGTATCATCAAATTGAACACTTCTGTTAGCAAGACTAGTGCCTGTTGCATCAAACACTGGTTCAGTGGTTCTTACGCTGTCCACTTTTAAATATCCGCTGGCAACAACGTTTCTCGTTGGAGTATAACCTAAAAATTCAGCAATACGTAAGGCGCTTTCTCTGCGTTCTGCTGTACTTAGATAATTTTCTCTACTTGCTAAATCTGCTCTAAATGCCAAGTTATGTCCAAGGAATGCCATAAGTTCCATTAAACTTACAAATTCACTTGAATTAATCCAGTCATTGTAATTTTCTGGATAGTTTCTGTTTATATAATCAACCATTGTATTACGTATAGTTTCATAATCATATGCCTGAAAGTTTGCTTCGCTAAAACTTTCGTAAACTATACTAAAATCTTCAGCTGAGAATAAACTACTTTGTCTTGCGCCTTGTGCCATTATTCTTCACCTATATATTTTAAGAACAATTCATCTGCTGTTCCTGTGCTAACATATCGTAATCTAACTTTTATTTCTAAACTGTGATCATTTGGTTTTGATAAAAGTGTTTCCAGTACATTCCATCTAGGATCATTGTTAACAATTGTATCTACATCATCCTTAGCCAATTGCTGTGTGGTTTCATCCAATGGATCAAATACAAGTTCTGGCAAAATGCTACCAAATTTTGGATTCATGACTCTTTCGCCACGCCTTGTATTAAAATGATTCATTAAATCTCGTTTAGCAAGCTCTTGGTCTTCAAGAGTCTTACTGATTGTCAATTCACCTATACTGCTATATCCTACATAAGTTGCCATACTAATATTTATAGCAAAATTAAATACCAAGTTAAATTTTAATTATGGTATCAATCTTGTCATTGTTTGTCAAAGACTTACTAATTGTAAGTATACTTTTACTTCCAGTAGTGCCTAAAGTAAAATCAAAAAGATGTTGAATTATTTCTCCATTTACCAATACTTGTAACTTTTCAACAGGCTCCATACTAGGTTGTTTGTCCAATGCAAACGTATTTGTTCCTGTATAGGTAAATTGTTGTCTTATAAGTGTTCTTTCATATTTGTTTGCAACATCTCTTTTTAATGCTTCAGGAGTAAATGGTAAAAATTTCAATGTTTCTGCATAATAAGCCATTCTTGCACGTTTTAATTCAACGTCTGTTAGTAAAAATTTTTCGTTTTGGTCACGCATATTGAATATACCATTTGTACGCATCCAAGTCCTATTTTTATTTTTTCCATAATCTGCAAGTCGCATAACATTAGATGCTATTGTACACTTAACTTGATTGATGTTACTACGTTTTATCATACTTGCAACTGTGTCGATATCATTTGCAAGTAAACTATTCAGCAAACTATATTGGCCTTCTATTGCATTAACATAAAGTGTTTTGCCTGTGGCCCAATTCAAAAGAATTAAACCATCATATACTGTTTGACTTAATTTTGTAATCTTAGTTTGTTGTAATTGTTTTTTGACAAACTTTTGCTGTTTGTTAAATTCAATAGTCCAGATATCAAATGCCTGTTGTTCAGTGATACCTGATGCAACTGCACTTTCTCCATATGCATATCCGTTGTATCCAATATATCTACTAAAATTTAATGCAGTAAGAATACAATCTTCACTTGCATTTAAGTTTGTTAAATCTACTTGAGTGGTATACAAGCTATCATTTAATACTGTAAAATCCGACCATACAGTTTGATTTCTTATGGAAACTTTTTCCAAGGACATTAGAAAGGACCTCCGTGTCTTGGATTAACATTAGTTGATTTGCGTCCATAACCACCCACTTGTGTTGCACTGTCATCAATTTTGGCACCTACACCTGGCATACGTCTACCATTCATATAATATTCACCACCGCCAATGCTAGTATTAAATTCTTCAACTTCTTCATCTGTAGATAATATCATTTCTGCAACATCTGGTGCAGGGTCTTTGTATTTTTGATTTTGACTTTGTCCTAAAATCATACCTGCGACATCTGGGACTGGATCTGTGTACTGATTACTTGCTCCTGTTGTTGTATTATTTTGTATATTAGTTACATCTATATCCGTTGCTAACAAATTACTGTCACTACTAGCACAACTAGGAATTTTCACTTGCTCTTCTGCATGTCCTCCCCAAGGCTCTGCTTCTGGTACTCTTCCTGTAATACTTTGTTTCACACTTCTATTTACAGTAATATTATTATTGGTTGTTTTAGTGCTTGCTGTAGCTGTTGGTCCGTTTAAATCTAATATACCATCAGTCGTCATTCTTAAAAATCCTGCACATTTGATATGACCATTAAGATCACAGGTTAATTTAATATCCTTGTTACTGTGCAAATTGAATTCACCTGTTGCAGTTTCAATTTTACAACCATCTGATCCTCGTGCCTTCATTATAATACTATCTGCATCCAAAGCAAAATCTCCGCCTACATGCAAGTTAAAATCATTTTCAGTGTGCATGCTAATATCACCACTGCTATACAAATCAATTTTACCATCATTACTCATTTGTAACCAACAGTTTCCTGCTTGATTAATTACATAAACTATGCCAGCTGTATCATTAAAAAGTATTTGTGCTCCACCAGCACTACGCCAACGACAAAGATTACTCAATCCTTCTTCTCTGTCTTTGTCAGGAGCAAGACAAGCATCACTGTTTTTTACTGTTCCATCATCCATTACAAAACTATGACCCATTGGTGTATTAAAACCAAACACGTTACTAGGTGATTCTCTTCTTGCACCACTACTACCTAAACCTCTAACACTGTCCAATCCTAAACCCTGTTTAGCTACAAAATTGCTATTAGGATGTCTAGGTCTTTCTCCTTTGTTTTGTTTTTTTACAATACTACTATCAAAAGTTGCTCCAATTGTATTAGTGCCATCATCTAAAAATGCTGTGACATTGTCAGGAACACTTCCGTTTCTAGTTGCGTCCGGCAATACACCAAGCATTATACCTTCTTGGTCACTGCCTGTAAATGCAATTAATACTTCTGTTCCCGGAGCAGGAGGATGGCAATTCATACCAAATGTTCTAGTATGATCCGATCCTTGATAGGTACCTCCGTAGGGCATTAATCTACGCACACGCACATACTTTTGTGCTTCTTCTTTACTTGTGGTAGGACTACCTGTTTTTTCATGTCCAATTATGTCCACGTACATGTAACCTTCGTATCTGTCATCTACTATATTCATTACTTTACCAATGTATAATCCTTGATAACTGTTTACACCACCAACTGCATCTTTTTTGTAGTAATGAGGTACTTGTAGTGTACTTTGCATTTTGTTTGTTGTATTATCCATTTTCTTTATCCATAAGTTCTATGTATATCACCTAACCATCCTGGTGCATTTTTAGTACGGAACTTTCCATTTTCAGCAAGTCCACCCCAATAGCCATCTTTAGCAATATCAATATGAAATGTATTATTACCCATATAGCCATTGCCAGCACCAATGCCTAATGCTCCATTCTTTTTAGCTTCTTTAATAAAAGTTTTTATTATTGCAACATCTCCAGGATTGTCCAATGACAAACGTCTTCCTGATGCATCTAATAATGCTACATCTGCCGCATTACCATTATTATGTCTTGTGCTTCCTGTAAAGCCAGTTGTTGAGTCTTGACCACCACTTCTGACATCAACATTAACTCCTGCCGCCACTGCCGCATTTTGTAAAATATTTTTTAGTTCAGTTTTTATTGGTTTTTTTCTTATTGAAGCAACACTGGATTGGCTTTCAGTTACATTACCTGTTGCATCACCTGTTGCATTTTCTTCACTGGTTCCGTCATCTTGCTCTACAAACTCACCTTCTTGTTCTCCATCACCAAAAGCCGCATCTTCATACTCTTGTTGATTTTTGAATGTATCTGCATCCATTCTGTAATCACTTACTTCTATTACACCAGAAAGTAATTCTTCTAAAACTAATCCTGTGTTAGTTGACAAATCTCTATACGATTGTAGAGTCATTGTAAACTGCCCATCAGCGTACATTGCTTGTGCCTGTGTGACTCTGTATACTCCTACAATTCCAAAGTTTTGCCTTGCAATATCCATAAAGCCTGTGGTTTCATCTGGATATGTTGGAAAATTTAAATTTAAGAAATAATTTAATCCGCCTACTGTATAGTTTGCACCTTCAAATTGTGCTTTACTGCCTTTGGGTTTTCCTAGCCAATAAGGATCACCTCTTATACTAATTACTTGTTGTTGTAAATCTCCTAGCGTGTTTAAATTTAGTTCAACAGCACCTAGCATTACTGCACCTGCATCTTCGTTGTCAGGTCCTCTGGTTGCTTTACTGTTTACAACATTTTGTGCAAATGATGCAGGTAATATTTTTTCTTTTTCTGCTAATGTGTTTGTACGCAATTCACTTTGTGTAATGTATCTATCTTTATTGAGAACAGGATCAAGTCTTTCTTCCCGTTTTGGAAGTTTTTTATAAGCGTCTCTTACTTTGTCTTCAGCTTCTTTAATTATTTCATCACTAAGACCTTGTTGTTGGATTTGTGTATTAATATTGTTCAATTGATCCTCTAAATTTAATCTGTCCTGAATATCCATTGACATGTCTTGTTCGAGCTGACCCTGTATTTTTTGAGCTTGTATATCTAATTTTCTACGTTTTTTTAACAGTTCATCTAGTTCTTTATTTGTTAAATTAAAGTCATTTAACTCATCTCCAGCACCATCAAAGTTTTTAAATCTTGTTGATATTGCACCATGTTTTATTGCCTGTAAATGGAAAAAAGTATTCTGTAAACTAATATCAAGATTCATAACTTCAGTGTTAAGTCCTGTGAAAGTATAATCAAATCTTTTTCTAAGTAAACCACTTTTAAAAATATTCTTAAGCCTTTCAACTTGTATATTTTTACTGTTAAACACTTCGTCATAGCTAATAGGGTCATGTACCAAATTTGAAGTGAGATACTTAACAATTTTATATTCGATATGTTTTTGATACATTTCTCTTTGATAGTCATAGTATCCAAATACTACTTCAGTATCAAATACAAACCAACTACTAAGTTCTTTAAATGTAGGTGCTTTTGCTTCACCATCTTCAGGCGCTTGTTTATGAAATCCTCCATTACCTGCAGGAAGTTTACGCATTTGGTTGGTATGTAATAATGCAACGACTACACAGTCACTGACAGCAGTACCTTGACTGAAATTAAAAGTAAGTGTGCCCGTTCCTGTTACACTAGTTCCTTTGAGTCCTGTATCACCTTGGGCACCTGCGGCACCAAAAGTCCAACTATTCCATTCACTTATTTTTTCATCAACTCCAAAAGTATAGGTATCAGGAAATAATTGTGCATTTGATGCAAATGCTCTATCTTCTTCTTGCTTGTTAATTATTTGTGTTAGTTGTTCACAAAATTGTCCAAATGTGTTTGCTGTAATTGTGCCAGTGTCTTCTTTTAAAAACAATTGTTGTGGTCTAAATGCTTCTGTTTTTGTTTCTACTAGATCCATACGATATACAGTACCACCGTCACTGTAGTCCATTGTAACACCCGAAGTTGTACAAATATAATAGTATGGTCCTACAATATTGTCTGTAGTAACCATATCTTTTGTTCCTATAAATCTTAATTCTAACAAATAGCATGCCGCAAGATGATTTTCAATACTTAATCTACGTGCGGCTTCAATAATTCTTGTGAAAAACGTAGCACCTCCTGGCTCAATGAGATTGAAGCTAAACATATTACCTACACCTAATCTATCTTGATTGCGTTTAAATGCAAGTGTCAAACTATGATCTACACTGGCAATGTTTATTTCACTTTCGACTCCACTTTCAGCAAGTACAACAACTGCACCTGTATCAGGATCTAACAATTCTTCAAATCTGTGAGCTGTAGCAGGATGAACCATCATTAGTTTCCACTTGTAAGTGTAACTGTCAAATTGGTTCAAAACATTGTCTTGATAAAATTCTCTTAGTGCCATCAGTTGACCCCTAATGGTCTAAAATTCTTTGGTGCTTTTATTGTTTTTCCTGCTGTAAAATCCATTATTGGATCTTTTAGAGTGTCTCTATTATAGTGAGCAAATACCCACCATACACTAGGATTACCATACATGTCATTTGCCATTAGATCAGGTCTTCTATTATATTTGGATGTTATTACCATATCAATTGTTTGTTTGGACAAACTTTCTCTAGTCAACGGAGGATTGTATAAATCTAAAAATTTTCTATTGACATTTGTGCGTGAATAATTACTGCTTTCTTTGTACTGTGTTTCCATTAGATAAACCCACCTCTATACATATCACCTTTTATAAATGCATCTGTGCTATATTCATTTTTTTGTTTATCTGGATTGATTTGAACAAGTAAACTTATAAAAATATTCATTATGACTGGTATTTGTACTCCATTAACATCTTTGAGATCAACATTGCTATCATATGTTGTACTAAAGTTGTCAACCAATACAGGTAAATTATTAAATTGTGTTTCACCAAATGCACTAAATCTTAAAACTGGAGGTGGCGTGCCTGCCATAGGATTTGAACGCTCATTTAATCCAAAAAACATTTTTGTAATACTTCTAAGAAAATGCAAAACTCCTAAAGTATACTCGCCTTCTTCTTGAGTTACACTAGCAAATTGTGTATTCAATTGGATTGTTGGACTTGGTGTATTTCTATAGGCATAATAGGTATAATTGGTATGTACCAAGTCATATGGATTATAGCTAGCTTGAACACTATAAGTAATATCAGGCTGATAAGGAAATAGTATTCCACCATGCTGACGCAAAGGCTCTGCAGGTCCACTAAAATAAAAATCTGCTCCTGTACCTAACGTGTTTCCCATATCTGGAGTTGCTTGTTGAATAGCTCTCATGATACCTGTTGTTGAACCACGTAATGCACTTGCAGTAAATTGTAATTTTGCTCTATTTTCAGCTAGCACTGCCACTTATTTTTTCCTTTACAAATTTAAATATTTTTTCATTGATGTTGCCAAAAAATTCTCTAAAAACCATCATCTTTTGATTTTCGTTAAGACTGTCATTTTTCATTGCTGTCCTAAAATCAGTTGCACTCATACCACCTTCTTGTATAGGAACTTCATAAATGTATGCGCCTTGGTCACTAGGAACCATTTCTGCTCCAGGTTCATAGTCTCTGAGAAAACCACCCCGTTTAAGTCTACCAGCATCTTTTGCACTAAAAACTAGCACTACCGCTGTGTTATTAGGATCTTTGCCGGTAAGCGTTACATCTGGTCTATAAGGTTGTGTTTGTACAACTTTATCTGTGGGTATTCCAAACATTCCATTCATAATCATACGTTTCTCATCAAATGAAAAAGGATCACGTTCTGGAGTTGCAGTTTTGCTAACTGTAGTAGCGATAAATACGTTAGAGGAACCAAACTGTTCCACTAGATCTGTATAAACTTTATGATGTCCTTTATGCATAGGCTGAAATCTTCCACCATAAAAAACTGCAATATCAGTTGCTACATCTTCTGTCAATTGTGCATATCTCATAACGATCTCCTATAGTTATATTTATTGCTGAAATATATGGGTAGTTATTGACACACGAGGTTTTTGAACATATACTGTAACAAATTAAGGAATTACAATGAGGAAACAAAAATATCTAAACAACAAAGACATGTTAAAAGAAATACACAAAAGCAAATTAAGTTTTTGTAGTGTGATAGATGATGATTACACAAGATTTGATGTAATTGTAGAAACACCAGAAGATATGCACAATCCTGAAATAGTTCAGCAAGCTAAAGAAAATAGGGCACAACAATTAAGTATTGAAGCATATGAAAATTCTTACATGGAATGGTATTCGGATGATGCTAGAAAAACCAGTCAAAAACCCAAACAAACAAATTACAAGATTGATCCAGAATCAATAGATGAAAAAAGTCTTGTATTTAGATTGATGACTTTTGATCACATACCGCTTGAGCCTGGTAGAAAAAGCAAGCCTAAAACCACAGCAGACCATCATGCTAAATGTAATTTTCCACCATTTAAACATTATGCTTATGTGAATGATGAACTTATAGAAGTAGTGCGTAGTCACTGGGAAGGTGGATTTGACAATGGCAAATTTAATGTTAATCATGGAGCAATAAGTAATAACTTGGCAAAAATGTTTATTAAATTGTGTGAAAGATATAGCATGCGTAGTAACTGGCGTGGATACACCTATGTAGACGAAATGCGTAGCCATGCACTGTTACAACTAAGTCAAATTGGATTGCAGTTTAATGAACTCAAAAGTCAAAACCCATTTGCATACTATACAGCCGCAGTAACCAATAGTTTCACTAGAGTGTTAAATTTAGAAAAACGCAATCAAAATATCAGAGATGACTTGTTACAAGAAAATGGTCAAATGCCAAGTTGGACAAGACAGATTGAACATGAAATGGCAGAACGTGCTAAATGGGACGAACAGTCAGACAAAGAACGTAAAGAACACGGGTTCAATATCTAGGTTGACAATATCCTTAATAGAAAGTACAATGATAGAAGTAAAACTTCTTTGAACGGAAAGTCATGACATTTTTTAACAAAGCCGCTTGTTTTACAGACATACACTTTGGAAATAAAAATAACAGCAAACAGCACAATAGAGATTGTGCAGAGTTTGTAGATTGGTTTATTAAACAAAGCGAAGACTGTGAAACTTGTATATTTTTAGGAGACTGGCATCATCATAGAGCCAGTGTAAATGTAAGCACACTCAATCACAGTGTAGAAAATGTAGGCAAACTCAGTCGTGCGTTTGAAAGTGTGTATATGATTATGGGCAATCATGATTTGTACTATAGAGAAAAACGTGACCTCAACAGTTTGCCTTATGCTGGTTTGTTTGAAAATGTTACACTCGTAGAAGATGCACTGATACAAGATGAAGTTGCACTTATTCCTTGGTTGGTAGGTGATGAGTGGAAAAATTTAAGTAAAACCAAGTGCAGATACATGTTTGGACATTTTGAATTGCCCAACTTTAAAATGAATGCTATGGTAGAAATGCCTGATCACGGCGGCATCAATGCAGAACATTTGACAGGTCCAGAATATGTGTTTACTGGTCATTTTCACAAAAGACAGTTTAAGAAAAATGTACATTATTTAGGATCACCGTTTGGTCACAACTATGCAGACACATGGGACGATGACAGAGGTATGATGAAATTAGTTTGGGGAGAAGAACCTCAGTATATTAATTTTGATGGTCCTCGATATAGAACTGTTCCTCTCAGTAGATTGATAGATGAACCAGAAGTAATACTTAACGATAAAACATATTGTAGAGCTACATTAGATATAGCCATAAGCTACGAAGAAGCAAGTTTTATCAAAGAAACTTTTAGTCAACAATTTAATGCTAGAGAGATAGCATTAATTCCTAGTAAAAAAGAAGAACATGCACAGGATTGGAAAGTAGTAGATGATATTGAAGTTGAAAATGTTGATCAAATAGTGTATAATAGTTTAAACGCTGTAGACAGCGATATGATTGATAAAAAGATTTTGGTAGACATTTATAATTCACTATGATAACATTAAAAGATATTACAATTAAAAACTTTATGAGTGTTGGTAACGTTACACAGGCTGTACGTTTTTCTGACAATGGACTAACATTGGTATTGGGTAATAACTTAGACTTAGGTGGAGATGGTAGTAGAAATGGTACAGGAAAAACTACTATAATCAATGCACTAAGTTATGCTATATTTGGAAATGCACTTACAAATATACGCAAAGACAATCTTGTAAACAAAACAAATAGTAAACAAATGCTGGTTACTTTGGATTTTGAAGTAGAAGGAACAAAATATAGGATTGAAAGAGGCAGAAAGCCAAATGTGCTTAAATACTATGTCAACGATCAAAACGTTGATGAAGACGAAGCACAAGGCGAAAATCGTCAGACTCAAGCACAAATAGAAAAACTGTTTGGTATGAGTCACGACATGTTTAAACATATTGTTGCTTTAAATACATACACCGAACCTTTTCTCAGCATGAGATCAAATGATCAACGTGCGATAATTGAACAACTATTAGGCATAACCATGCTCAGTGAGAAAGCAGAGGTTCTCAAAGAACAACAAAGGTTGACTAGAGATGCAATCAAAGAAGAAGAATATAGAATTAAAGCTATTGAAGAAGCAAATTCCAGAATTGAAAAAAGTATTAGTGATTTGGAAAGAAGGCAGAAGATCTGGAGAGATAAACAGACGACTGATGTCCAAGGTATCCAACAGCAAGTAAACACTCTGGAAAAGATTAACATTAAAACTGAATTAGATAATCATGCATTGTTAAATGATTACTTAGAAAAGAAAAATCTAAAAGACCAAGCTGACAAATGGTTTAGTAGTATTGAATCTGATAATCGTAAACAAGATAGATTAATTGTAAAATTAGAACAAGAAATTGAATCACTGAAAAATCACAAATGTCACAGTTGTGGACAAGATATTCATGACGAAAAACAAGTGACAATACTCAGAGAAAAAGAAGAACAATTGGGTGAAGCAAACACACAAGTTCTTAGTAATGAAGCACAACAAAAAGAATGGCAACAAGCAATAGA
>MDTD01036088.1_pt1 | contig 18168 bp, 16 predicted proteins | sample 811221 | NCBI WGS metagenome assembly MDTD01 (sample SAMN05326646, study PRJNA326480) | marine metagenome | isolation source: seawater | place: Pacific Ocean: South West | collected 2011 | reverse complement strand
GTGGAAGCGCAGTAATGCGTGTAGCTGACCAGTACTAATAGCTCAATTGGCTTGATTTATGCACTGAAAAAAATTTTTATAGTTTGTTATAATTATATTAAAACTAATTTAGATTGAAGGTATCTTGTTGTACTTTCGGTCAAGTTCTTGGATATCAACTCCAATTTTTTCAAAATCAAAGTGAATCTTTTTATTTGGATAAATTTTATCTAAAACATTTAATGCCTTTTCATAGTTAAAAAATTTGGAAAAATTTAAATATTTGTTCAATACACCAAATATTTGGTTTGTTTTAAAAGTATAGTAATTTCTATAACCTCTTCTTATTACTGTCGCTTCATAAATTTTTTGAAAATCTTTTAAATCATTTTGATTTATATTAAACAGTTTACTTAAAAATTTTAGTTCATTTAATTCCTCGTACTTCACAATAAAAACATTTCTAAACCTTGCTTTATATTTTTCAATTATTCTATCATAATCAAAATCTGTGATTAAAAATTTTTTTATTTGATTAGAATTTTCAAATTGGTTTTTATTTAAAAAAAATTTTTCAAACGGCACTCCATCACTTAGCCTAGAAAATATTGATAGTAACCAATCTGAAGGTTTTCTAATTGTGATTAAAATATTTACATTAGGTCCAAAAAATTTTAAATTTTTTTCTAAACTTTCATCATATGTAGAAGGGCACCAAACCCGACCTGTTGAACAAATCAAAGATTCATCAGACAGAAAAATATTGTTTATATTAGATTTTGATAGCTCGTTTATTTTTTCTAAATATATTTTATAATTTAGATCATTATCATAATTTTTTTTAATTATTGTTTTTTGCGATATGAGCGATTTTCCATAGATATAATTTAAATTTTTTTTTTCTGCCAACTTGTAGAATATATTAGTTTGTAGAGTCGTTGTTGAACATCTTCCAAAACCAATATGTATAAAAATTTGCCTTGTCATTTTAATTAATATATATGAAAACCGTTATAATAATATAATTTAGAATTCTTTAATGAAAAATCTTTATATTCACATAGGCTTTCCAAGAACAGGTACAACTACATTACAATTGCATTTATTTCCCAATCATCCTCAAATAAATTTCTTAGGCAGGACACCAAGAATTCAACCTAAAATCACTATGATAGATTTAGTATGCAACCTTAATGATAGTGACTTTGAAGGGTCCTATAAAGAAATTTTAGAAATGTGCTCTGCTTACATTTTAGATGACAACAAAACAAATGTTTTGTCACACGAATTTATTATTTCTTATGCAACGCATTACAATAATACATTAGATAAGAATAATAATGTTTACAGAACATTTAAAAGACTTGATAAACTTTTTGAAAAATTAAATATAAATTTAGAATTTTTTTGTACTATAAGAAATCAAGCAACAATAATTCCCTCATTTTACTCTGCAACATCCCCTGAGCTTAAGAGATCTATGAAGTATGACTCCAATGATATAATTAATTTTTTAAAAAAAAATGAAGTAAATGATTTCAAGATTAAAAATTTACTTAATGGTTATAAATATTGGGAACTGAACAAAAATTTTGGTATTACTTTTAGTGGTAAAAAAAAACTGAAATTCTTTGTTTATGAAGAATATGAAAATGAACTTCCTATAAGTATTTCTAAGTATTTAGGAATTGATGAAAATATTACAAAAAATTTAATTAAAGGAAAAATTGAAAACTCTTCAAGTGCGGTCTTAAACGAACATCCTTTAATAAATTCTAAGTTTGAAATAATTACCAATAAAATATTTAAAAATCTTTCATCTCCAAAACTTTTACTTAATAACTTTGATAAGAAAATATTTAACTTTTATCTGCTTATTAAAGATTTAATTTTGAGAAAAAAAAGAAATTTAAAAAATAATAATAAACATGCTTATAATAAAAAAAGTTTTATCAGTAAATTAGACATTTTAAAAAAGAACTCAGAATTAATTAAAGAATTTTATAGAGAGGATAATCTAAAATTTATGAATGATTTAAATATTGATATTAAAAAACATGATTATTTTTAATAAAATTTCAAAATTATCATTAATTCCCATTTATATTGATAAAAAAAAATTTGAAATATCTCTTATTGTAAATAGGCGTATGAAAGTTTGATTTTATAAATTATATAGAAAAATTAATATTATGAAAATTCTAGGTATAAATATTGCTAGCCATGATACATCAGCTGCCTTAATTGTTGATGGCAAATTAATCTGTGCTTTTGAGGAAGAGCGTTTTAATAAAGAAAAACACACAAAAGCTTTTCCAATGAATGCTGTCAATGAGTGTTTAAAAGTCTCAAAAAATAAAATTAATTCAATTGATTGTATTGCGGTATCCACAGATCCAATGAGACAAATAAGAAAATTTTGGTTAGAGGGCGCGTTAAAGCATGATTATAGATTAAAAATGATGTTGGAGGAAAAAAATTCAATTCAAAATTTCTATAATATTGAAAATTCAATTAGAAAAAATTTAAGATATAAAAATAAAATTAAATATTATAGGCATCATCTAAACCATTTGGCAAGTTGCTTTTATCCAAGTAATTTTAAAAAAGCACTTGTGGTATCCTATGATGGCGTTGGTGAGGGAGAAACAGCTTATTTTTCTTCTGCCTCTAATAAAAGAATTAAACTTATTCATACTAAAAATTTGTTTCCAAATTCTCTGGGTTTATTGTACGCCGCTGTAACATCGTATTTAGGCTGGAGATATAATTGTGATGAAGGAATAATTATGGGCTTAGCATCTTATGGTAACCCTAATAATAAAATTCCAAAAAGTAAAAAAACTTATATTCAAATATTTAGAGAGATAATTGGTCACAGAAAAAATTTAGATATTCATATTAATACTGATTGGATTACCTTTCATAGAGAAAGAAATACTTGGGTAAGCGAAAAATTTATTAAATTTTTTGGGAAAAAAAAGAAATATGAAAACAAACTTACTCAACATCATAAAGATATAGCTGCAGCTCTACAACAACGCTTAGAAGAAATTGTTTTACATCAACTAAAGTTTCTTAAGAGAAAGTATAAGTTAAAAAAGTTATGTTTAGCTGGTGGAGTGGCATTGAATTGTTCAATGAACGGACAGATAGTAAAATCAAAAATTTTTGATGAAGTTTTTGTTCAACCAGCAAGTGGTGATGCTGGTCTTGCTATCGGAGCAGCAATTAACTGTTCTTTGGAATTTCAACCAAAAAAAAAGCTATCATTTGAAACCAATTGTTATCTTGGATCAAGATACTCAAATTTTGAAATAAAAAAAACTATAAATAGATTTAGAAAAAAAATTAAAATAGTAAAAAGTAAAAAGAATATATATGATTTTGCAGCAAGTGTTTTAATTAAAAAAAAAATAATAGGATGGTTTCAGGGAGCTGCTGAGTTTGGTCCCAGAGCGCTAGGAAATAGAAGTATATTAGCATCCCCAAATCCAGTGCAAATCAAAGATCATATAAATAAAAATGTAAAATTTAGAGAAAATTTTCGACCGTTTGCCCCAGCAGTACTCCAAGAATTTGCTGATGAATATTTTAATATAGACCAAAAAAGTGAATATATGTTAATTGCGTTTGATGTTAAGCCAAAAATGAAAAGACATATTTCTGCTACAGTTCATGTTGATAATACCTGTAGAGTTCAAACTGTAACAAAAAATTCGAATAGAAAATTCTATAACCTTTTAAAGAACATGTATGAGAAAACAGATAATCCAGTTTTACTCAATACATCGTTTAATATAAAAGGACAACCAATAGTAAATTCTCCTGAAGATGCTATAAAATGTTTTCTCAAATACAAGATAGATTTCCTAATTATAGGGGATTATATTCTTCAAAAAAGATAATAGTTATGATTAAAAATAATAAATTTTATTATAATCGACTAAAAAACATTGTTATCATAGGTTCTTTGTCATCGTTAGAGGATGTGTTAAAAATTAACAACGATTTAAATTTAAATACTTACTTAATTACATCACCATCTTTTAAATTAAAGACAAAAAGTGTTAAAACAAAATTATTTAATAAATTAGATAAATCTTTTGAAAATTATATAAAAAAAAATTTTAACATTAATGAAACTTTATTCACAAGTTTTGGACCCAGATGGATTTTTAGTAAAAAACTTATTTCGAAAATTTTCAAAAATAATATCATTAATTTTCATAGTACGAGATTACCTCTTGATTCGGGAAGCGCTAGTTTTTCATGGAGAGTAATGAGAAACGACAGACTTGGAAATTGTTTAGCCCATTTAGTTGATGCTGGAATAGATACCGGTCCAATTTTAAAAAGCTATGAGTTTGTTTTTTCAAAAAATTGTAAGACACCATTAGATTTTGAAGAAGAAAACAATTCACATTTTTTAGATTTTTATAAAAATTTGATTGGTGAAATTAAATCAAAAAAAAAACTTTCACTTCAATATCAAAACAAGAACCTACGAAAGTATAACCCTAGGCTTGACACCAAAATAAATGGCTGGATCGACTGGTTTAATTCTTCCAATGAGATATATAATTTTATTAATGCGTTTGATGAACCTTATCAAGGGGCTTCTACATATGTAGGAAGAACAAAAGTAAGATTGATGGATGTACATTTACATGGTGGAGAAATTAAGAGTCATCCATTTTCTAGTGGTATCGTAATTAGAAAAAGTACAAGTTGGCTAGTAGTCGCCACAACAGATGATAACTGTCTTATTATAAAAAAAATAATTAATTTTAAAAATAAAAATATGTTCAACCAAATTAAAGAGGGCGATAGATTTTACACTCCAGTCAAAGATTTGATTTATTCTAGAAGTAAAAGAGTTATCTATAACTCTAAATCAAATAAGTCATTATTTAAGAAATAGAATATTTTTCTTTTAGTATTCTGATAATTTTATTATATCCCAATTCATCTGTATCAGGTTTAATATTTTTTTTTATATAGTTATCATAATTTCTTAAATTCCTATTTAATAAATTTAATAATGAATCTTTATTATTTATTTTTCCTTCATCTTCTATATTTAATTGTAAAATTCCAATTTCATCTTTATATCTATCACTCCCATCTTTCATTGCCTTGCCTAGGTAATTTGAGTAAAGAGTTATAATTTTTTTTTTTAGAATAATTGCATCCACTATTGCGCTAGAGTCAAAGAAAATAACACAAAATGATTCTAGTATATTTTCTCTAGTTTTGAATTGAACAACTTCAAAATCTTTAAATATATTTTTTTTTTCTGTAAAATTATCTCTAGGATGCAAACAAACAATTAATTTTTTTTCTAGAAGTAGCTCGATTTTTTTTAAAATTATAACTAAATTTTTATAGTGATTTTCATAGTCATCTTTTGGCAAATCCCCTCTAATAGCTTTGTTTTCTCCGTTATTGACCATAAAGTCTAAAAAAACAATTTTTTTTTCTGACAAGGCATTCCTGTTTTCTAATGCCATATCATAAGAACGACTATTAATTAATTCATATTTTTTTATGTATGGAAAATTAAAAAACTCTAAAAACTTTCTTATACGACTGGGATTATTAACCAGTCTATTTATACTAGTAAATCTAACATCTATTTTTGGAACCAATGAAAAATTACTTAAAAGAGTAATCAATTTATAGGAAATGTTTTTATTAATAAAATAAATTATTGCTTTATAAAGATTATTATATTCCATTTGATCATGCTGTATGTTACCCACAAATGACACTTGTACTTGTTTGATTTTATGCTTTGCTAATAAAAAATGAATAGGTATCTCGGAAAAATATCTTCCAAAGTTATTTATAGCAACAATGTTTTGATTTTTCATAAAATCTGAAAATTCTGATTTATTTTTTGGCTGGAAAATTTCAACATTACTACCAAAAGTAAAGAATTTTTTATCTTCTTCGCTCATTTCTAATTTACTAGAAACGCTGCGGACATCCTCAAAAAGTTTTAAATTGACTAAATTTATTAAATAAACCTTTTCAAAATTTTCTGAAAGTTTTTTAAGCAAAAAGAAATGAGGAACTATTGATTGAAAATAATCATTACCGGTAAAAATCCATGCAAGGTAAGTTTTTTTCATTATTTTTTTGATTTTGTATTTTAATTATTATAACAATTATTAATCAATTATATATTTTAATTCAAATTTTAGTGATACATACCAATTTAATATGAATTTTATTTGCATAATTCAAGCTAGAATAGCAAGTTCTAGATTGCTGGGAAAAATTTTTTTGCCAGGATATAAAATGCCCTTACTTGAACATTTAGTAGAGCGCGTAAAAAAATCAAAAAAACTTAACAAAGTCGTGATTGCAACATCGAAAAATTTAGAGGATGATATAATATATGAATTTTGTAAATCAAAAAATATTTCTGTTTTCAGAGGCCATCCTGAAAATCTATTAAAACGATATTATGATTGTGCAAAATTTTATGAAGCAAAAAATATTGTAAGAATCACATCAGACTGTCCATTAATGGACTATAGACTAATAGATAAAATGATTGAGATGTACTCTAAATATAAAGATGTAGATTATTTTAGCAATGTTCATCCTCCTACGTTTCCGGATGGTTTTGATATTGAAATATTTAGTTTCAAGGTTTTGAAAAAATCTCATTTTAATGCAAAAAAAGGATATGAGAAAGAACATGTTACTCCTTACATTTGGGATAATCCAAAACTATTTAATACTAAAAATTATAGCTTAAAGAATATAAATTATTTTGATAAGTACAGGTTAACATTAGATTACAAAGAAGATTACTATTTAATTTGGAATATATTTAAAAAATTGTACAAGAAAGATAAATATTTTAGTTTCAAAAAAATAATTGATTTTTTAAAAAAAAATCCAAAATATATTGTGAATAAAGACTATATCAAGGTAAATTGGATGGGTTATTATTATAAAAATTTAAAAACTATAAATAAAAAATATACTAAAACAGAAAAAAAATATTTGTATGTATAAAAAAATTAAATCCAAACCTAAGAAACTACAAAAATATGCTAAAAATATAATTCCAGGCTTGTCACAGTTATTTGGAAAAAGGCCTGACCTATATTTACCCGGAGGAGAATGGCCAACTTATTATAAGAAAGCAAAAGGTATTGAGGTATGGGGTGTAGATAATAAAAGATATAATGATTTTACTATGGTTGGAATCGGAACTTCTGTTTTAGGTTATTGTGATCCAGATATTAACAGGGCTGCCATAAAGGCAATTAATTCAAGTTCTATGAATACATTAAACCCACCAGAGGATGTAGAGTTAGCTGAATTATTAATAAAATTACACCCTTGGGCAAATAGCGTTAGGTATGCCAGAACAGGGGGAGAAACAATGTCTATAGCAATCAGAATTGCTCGAGCTTTTACAGGTAAAGATAAAATTTTATTTTGCGGGTACCATGGATGGTATGATTGGTATCTATCTGCAAATTTAAAGTCATCAAAAATGTTAAATCAACATTTATTGAAAGGATTAAAGCCTTTAGGAGTTCCAAAAGGATTAAGGGGGACAGTGATACCATTTAAATTTAATTCTTTTGAAGATCTTAAAAAAATTGTTAAAAAGAATTCAAAAAATTGTGCGGCTATAGTTTTAGAACCATGCAGAGAGACCTTGCCATCTATTGAATATTTGAAGGAACTAAAAAAAATATCGATAAAATCAAAATGTGTTTTAATATTTGATGAAATTACAAGCGGTTTTAGAGTCAATACCGGTGGAATTCACATGAAATTAGGCGTGTATCCTGATCTAGCTATTTTTGGAAAAACAATTGCAAATGGAATACCTATGGGCGCTATTATAGGTAAAAAAAATATAATGCAGTACGCTGAAAAAACTTTTTTAAGTAGTGCCTTTTGGACAGAAAAAACAGGGCCAGCTAGCGCTGTAGAATTTATTAAAAAACATAAAAAGTTGAATTTAGGAAATATACTCAACAAAAAAGGAGAAAAAATAAAGGACATCTGGAGAAGAGCTGCAAAAAATGCAGGTTTAGATATAGAAATCAAGGGTATAAGTCCACTTGCAACTTTTAAGTTAAATACAAAAACAGATTGGCCGACTACTATTACCTTTTTTATCCAAGAAATGTTAAGAAAAAAAATTTTAGCATCAGACAGATGTTATGCAAATTATGGACATTCGGTATCGAAACTACGATTGTATGAAAAAGCTTGTTTTGAGATATTTAAAAAAATATCTTTTTTAGACAAAAAAAATCAAATTAAAAAAAGATTAAGAAGCAAAGTTAAAACAATGGATTTTGGAAGATTAAATTAGTTTATGTCTAGTCTGAAAGGTAAAAATATTATCGTTACAGGGTCTGAGGGTTTATTAGGAAAAAACATAGTAAAAAGTTTAATTAAAAACAAAGCAAATGTTTTGATGATTGATATAAAAAACAAAACCACCAATAAAAATGAAAAAAATTATTATTGTTGTGATCTAACAAATAAGAACTCTGTTTTAAATCTTAGTAAAAAAATTTTTAAAAAAAATAAGTATATTAATGGACTAATTAATTGTGCGTCAGTGCAAGATAAAATAGAGGATAAAAAAAGATATCTAAATTCAAAATTTGAAAATTTATCTTTAGATTCTTGGAACCATATGATTCAAGGTAATCTTAACTCAATGTTTCTATGTTCTCAAATTTTTGGAAAAAATTTGATTAAAAGAAAAAAAAGTTTCATTATAAATTTTTCATCAACCTATGGTATTGTGGGTCCAGATAATGAAATTTATAAAGATAAAAATAACAAACAAATATTTTATAAAAATCCAGCCTATCCAACTGCAAAAGGCGCGGTGATAAGTTTTACAAAATATTTAGCTGCTTACTGGGGCAAAACTGGTTTACGAGTAAACTGTATCTCACCTGGAGGGGTAAAGAATAACCAAAACAAAAACTTTATTAAAAATTACTCTGCAAAAACTATCTTAAAAAGAATGGCTGAGCCCAAAGATATTTCATCTGTTGTAAATTTTTTAGCAAGCGACAACTCTACTTATATTACAGGTACTAATATTGTAGTTGACGGAGGATGGACTGCAATCTAATAACTTGATTAGAATTTTTATTAGAATTAAAAATATACAGAAATCAAGGTTTGTTGTTTTAAATTATTAATTAATATATAAATACATTCATGGAAGATAAGTTGAAAAAATGTGGGAGCTGTGGTCTTCCCGAAACCTATGAAACCATTGATTACAACGAGCAAAATGTTTGTAATTTATGCCAAAGCTTTGATTATAAAAAACAAAATATAAACTGGGATGAGAGAAAAAAACTTTTAGATCAACTTATAGAAAAATTTAGAGGTAAGTCGGATTACGATTGTATCGTTCCTTTTTCAGGGGCAAAAGATAGCACTTTTCAGCTTTATTATTTAATGAAAGAATATAAATTAAAACCACTAGTTGTTAGATTTAATCATGGTTTTTTAAGAGAAACAGTTTTAAATAATTCTATTCGAACTTTAAAAAAACTTGGTGCAGATTTTTTAGAATTTACACCAAATTGGAAAATAGTAAAAAAGTTGATGTTGGAAGCATTCAGAAGAAAAACAGATTTCTGCTGGCATTGTCATACTGGAATTTTCTCTTATCCATTGAGAGTAGCATTGATGTATAAAGTTCCATTAGTTTTTTATGGAGAGTCAACAGCAGAATTTGAAAATTATTACGATTTCAGAGATGATAAAATAGACTATTATGATGAAAAAAAATTTAATATTAAATATACACTCGGTATTACAGCTCAAGATATGCATGGGATGATAAATAAAAAAAATGACCCAGTCGACATTAGAGACTTACTACCTTACACATATCCAGAAAAAGAGGACATTAAAAATCTTAAATTAACTCCAGTTGCTTTAGGTAGTTTCATTAATTGGGATGCAACAAAACAAACTGATATCATCAAAAAAGAATTAGCATGGGAAAATGATGAATTAGAACATGTCCCTTCAGAATATAATCAGAACGGAGATAAAATAGAATGTTTTATGCAAGGCACTAGAGATTATGTTAAATGGCTAAAAAGAGGTTATTCTAGAATGTCTCAAATAAATAGCTTGAAGGTTAGAAATGGTAAAATGTCTCCATCAAAAGCAAAAAAACTTAATGATAAATATGATGGTATTAAACCCCACTCATTAGAGGTATTTTTGGAGTACATGGGACTTGAGGAGAAAGAATTTAATGAAATAGTTGAAAAAATGGTGATTCCTCCTCATAGACCTAACTTTAAAAATAATTATGTATCGGAGAAAGTTTGGGATTTTGATAAATGGTATAGAGAAAACAATTCCAAAATTAAATGATTGGGATAATTAATTTTGGATATGGAAATATACAATCTATAATTAATGCACTAAATGATGCTGAAATTAAGAGTAAAGTTTTATCTAAAAGTACTGAGGTCCAAAAATTTAAAAAATTAATTTTACCTGGTGTAGGCTCATTTAAAACATGTTTTGAAAAACTGGTAGAATATGGTTGGAAGTCCGAAATTCTTGAATATATAGATAATCAAAAATTTTTACTCGGAATTTGTTTGGGCATGCAACTTTTATTTCAATGGGGAGAGGAAGATGGTGGATCTAATGGCCTTGGAATTTTTAAAGGTAAGGTAAAAAAAATAAAAATAGATAATTTTGGAAAATTACCTCATATCGGCTGGAACAATATTAGATTGGAGAGGGAAAGTAAATTATTTAAAGGGATCAATGGTAATGTAGATTATTATTTTATTCACACTTTTGAATGTTTGCCAGAAAATAAGTCTGAAATAATTGCTACTACAGATTATGGAGCTAGGAGAATAATTGCGTCAATTTCAAATAATAAAAATGTTTATGGTACTCAATTTCATCCAGAAAAGAGCCCACCAAACGGCCTAAAAATTTTAAATAACTTCAATAGTTTTTAATTTATGCTTAAAAAAAGAGTGATACCAGTTTTGCTGTTAAAAAACGGTAGGATGGTAAAAGGTAAAAATTTTAGTAATTACAAAGATACAGGAGATCCAAATAAAGCAGTCGATATTTATAGTTCTCAGGATGCTGATGAGTTGATTTTTATCAACATTTCAAAAGATATAATTTCAAAGAAAAAATTTTTGGAGATTTTAAATCGAGCTTCTAAAGAATGTAGTATGCCGTTATGTGCTGGAGGGGGAGTTACAAATTCTAGTGATGTAAAAGAATTATTAGAACTTGGTGCAGACAAAGTTCTAGTAAACAGTATTTTAACTAAAAAAATTGACATTATAAAAGACATTTCAAAAAAATTTGGAGCGCAATGCATTGTCGCTGGTATTGACTATAAAGTGAGCAAAGAAAATCAAGAAATAGAAGTCTGGTCAGAATGTGGAAAAGTTTTAACAAAATGTAATTTTTATGACCATATTAAAAAAATTACTCAATTAGGTGTCGGAGAAATATTTTTAAATTCAATTGATAATGATGGATTAATGAAAGGTTATGACTTAACGATTAGCAAAATAGTTTCAGAAAAGTATAGTGTACCTCTAATTGTCTCGGGTGGTGCTGGAAATTTTAAGCACTTGATTAGTCTTTTTACAGAGACAGAAGCCTCAGCTGCTGCTTGCTCTAGTTTATTTCATTTTAATGATTACAATCCAATTCAAATTAGATCTTATTTAAACAATAATGGTGTTAAAATGAGGAAATTAAAGTAAATTAATTTTTATGAAAATTAAAAATTTCTCTAAACCATTTATTATTGGTGAAGTGGGCATCAACCATAATGGTTCAGTTGATTTAGCAAAAAAAATTATTTTATTAGCAAAAGAATCTAATTTTGATGCTGTAAAATTACAAAAGCGAGACCTTGATGTTTGTATACCAGACTCTCACAAAAATAAAATTAGAGAAACCCCTTGGGGGGAGATGACTTATCTCAATTATAAAAGAAAAATTGAGTTTAATGAAAAGCAATTCAAAGAAATAAAGAAATTTTGCAAAAAAATTAATATTGATTTGTTTTGTTCAGCTTTTGATATTGAGAGTTTAAAATTTCTTAGAAAATTTAATTTTAAATTTAATAAAGTGCCATCAGCTTTAATTACAAATTTAGAATTTCTTAAAGCAGTTGCTAAACAAAAAAAAAAAACTTTTATCTCTACAGGAATGTGCACAATGAGAGATATAACAAAAGCAGTAACAATATTTAAAAAATACTCATGTTCTTTTATTTTAATGCATTGTGTGTCTGAGTATCCGTGCCCAGAGGAAAAACTTAATTTAAATATGATTAAAACTTTAAAAAAAAAATTTAAATGTGAGGTTGGATATAGTGGTCATGAACCTTCTCTATCTCCTACGTTATTTGCATGGTCCTTAGGTGCAGAATATATCGAGAGACATATTACAAATGACAGAACCAACTGGGGTACAGATCAATCAGCATCTCTTGAGGGTCCAGGTATGGGTTCATTAGTTACTATACTTAAGAAAGCAAAAAATTTTTACGGGAACGGAGTGAAAAAAATAACATTGAAAGAAAAAGAAATGTTAAAAAAGTTTAAGTATTGGTAACGTTTACATTTTTGATATTAGAGTAGTTATTTTTTCTATACCTAGCCTTTTTCCATTTGTGTTTATATAGGAATTTATATAACGAGAAAAATTTTGAATAGGTATTTTTGATTTATTTAGGATTTCTTTTTTAGTAAAGTTTAAATTACTTATCTGTTGATTTTGAATATTTAGATTTTTTTTATATCCTTTAATATGAAATTTGACGTTATCGTCATTAAAATTTGAATATATAGCTAACATCTTTTTCTTCAAAAGTATTCCGTCTAAAATAGACGAAGTATCAAAAAAAAGAATTAGAAAAGATCTGAAAATATATCTTTGAGTTTGAAATTGAAAAACTTTGAAATTTTTAAATATTTTTTTTTTCTTTTTCAAATTGTCTCTTGGGTGAATACAAACAATAATTTCTTTTGTAAAGTAGTTTTCTATTTTTTTAAGAAATTTATTTAATAAATTATAATGTTCATTAATTTCAGCATCTGAAATTTTTCCTCTTAATTTTACAGATGAAGGATGATCAAAAAAATCATCTAATAAAACTATGTATTTATTGTCTATTTTATTTTTATTTTTTGTAAAAGAGTCGTGAGTTTTGCTATTTATTATCTCAATTTTATTGAAACTGCTAAAATTTCTTTTAAAAAAATTATTATTTATTTTTTTAAACTCTTTTTTATCTGATAAAAAATAAATCTCGAACTTTGGCAAAATTTTTAAAAATCTTAGAATTATTAGTATCCATTCATATATAATTTTATCTGCATTATACCTGAAGCTTTTATAAAAATTTCCTAAAATAATTTTATCTTTTTGATTGATTGAATGTACATCCTTAAGTTTGATTAATCTAAAATTTATTTTTTTAAACATAAAATAAGTTTTTATTTTTGGTAAATTTGTTCCAAAATTGTCTATAAGAATACAAATAACGTCTTTATTTTTTGAAAATTCTTTTAGATCAAAAAAAGTTTTTGGTTCAAAAATATTAACTGGAATTTTATCTTTTTTTGGTTTTTCAAAATTTTCGTTATTATTTAAATAATAATAATTTATTAATAAAAAATTCTTAAATTTTTTTTTTAATTTATTGATAAGTAAATAATGAGAATTATAGATATTATTTGATGATTTGTCACAGAATAGAAGAATATAAAATTTTTTTTTAAACATATAAATTTTAAAATAATTAAAAATGTAGTCTTTATTGAAAGAATATTTTATTTATAATATTCAAATGGATCAATAATTTTTAAACTATTTTGTTTTGAATTTAATTTTTTAAATTCTTGATTGAATTTTTGTGACTTTGATAAGAATAAAATTGCATCATAATTATTTTTTTTATCTATTTTGTCTAAAATTCCGTATTTATTCTTTATTTCATTTTCAACAAATGGGTCATAAGCCTTAGTGTTAGGACTATTTTTTAGCAATGACTTATATATTTTAAAATTTAAAGAATTTCTCATGTCCGCAATTCCTGGTTTATATGACAGTCCGACAATCAAAATTCGTGATTTTTTCAGTTTTTTATTTTTGGATTTAAGAAATTTTTTCAACTCTTTTAAAATAAAATTTGACATTTCATCGTTAACCTTTCTTCCTGATAAAATTACTGGTGCATTAATTTTATTTTTTTTCGCAATACTTGATAAGTAATAAGGATCCACAGGAAGGCAGTGACCACCGACTAAACCGGGGTTAAATTTCATAAAATTCCATTTTGTCCCAGCTAATCTAATAACCTCTTTAAAATCAATTTTAAGTTTTTTGCAAATTAATAAAATTTCATTCATCAAAGCTATATTTAGATCTCTTTGGATATTCTCTATTACTTTGGCTGTCTCCGCACTCTTTATATCTCTAGAATAAATTATTTTCTTGGAAACCATCTTATACACTGAAAATATTTTTTTTTTTATCAAAATATTTTTAGTATCAATAGAAACAATTTTATTAATATTATTTATTGTATGTATTTTATCACCTGGGTTGACTCTCTCTGGGCTATAACCTAAAAAAAAATCTTTGTTTTCTTTAAAACCACTTATTTTTTCAAAAAAGATTTTATAAGTTTCAGTTAAACCAGGAAAGATTGTTGACTCTATAAAAACTATGTCGCCTTTTTTTATTTTTTTTGAAATTATTTTTATTGCATTATTTAAATTTTTCAAATCAGGTTGTTTTTTTTTATTAACCGGTGTTGGAACGCAAATTATATAAAAATTTGCATTGAATAATTCATTAGAATTATCAGTAAAATAAATTTTCTTATTAAAAAAGTCTTTAGTCTTAAATTCCTTGTTTAGATCTTTTTTTTCTCTTAAAGTTTGTATTCTTTTTTTATTAATATCAAATCCAATGCAATCAAATTTTTTAGATAAATTTAAGATTAAGGGTAACCCAACATATCCCAATCCTATTACACATGGTTTAATATTCATATAATAATCAAATAATTTTTTGTGTTATTCTACCATCCTCAATGGTAAATATTTTATTGCAAGTTTTCACCAATTCATGTCTATGTGTTATGATTATCAAATTTTTTTTTATATCTAATTCTAGTATTTCTCTCATAATATTTCTTTCATTTTCACTATCTAGCGCATTTGTCGCCTCATCAAAAACTATTACCTTTGGATCTTTATACAACGCCCTAGCTATTCCTATTCTCTGTCTCTGACCTCCAGAAATTCTTGCACCTCTTTCACCAATATATGTTTCTAGCCCATCAGGCAGAGATTCTAAAAACTTGTCTAATCGAGCTAATTTTAATACTTTATTTAGTTGATACTCATCAATTGCTTCCTCACTGAATGTAATATTATTTTTTATGGTATCATCCAGCAAGTATATATCTTGTGGTACATATCCAATATTAGACTGCCAATTTTTTAAATTTTCCTCAATATTCTTATCATCGACTAAAATATTTCCTTCTGTGGGTTTTAGCAAACCTAACAATAAATTTATAAAAGTACTTTTTCCAGCGCCAGAACTCCCAATTATTCCAATTTTACTCTCATGTAAAATTTCTAAATTAATTTCGGCAAGGGTGTTAGATATATTGGTTGGATATTTAAAACTTACATTATTAAAAACAATTTTTTTATTAAAAGTAAAACCTTTTTCACTTTGAGACTCTTTCTCATTCTTAAGTTTTCCAACATTTTGAATTTCTCTTACTACTAAATCAAGAGACGGTGATAAACTTTTAATTGTACTTAATGATGTTGATATGGAATTAAAAGATGGCAAAAGCCTAACTGCTGCAACAGATAAAAGTGTCAGCATAGGCAAAAGTGAGTTAAAATCTTTATTTAAATAGTTGTAGAGCATAATTATGAAAATTAAGGTAATTATTATAACTGCTTCTAAAAAATATCTCGGTATCTGTGTTAGGAAACTATTTATTAAGAAATAATTTTCACGAAGTTGATTTGTTAAAGAAAATTTTTGGCTAAATAGGTTTTCTATATTAAAAATTTTTACCTCTTTAATTGCACCAAAAGTTTCATTAACATTTTTGATTCTAGTTGCAGATAATTTTTGCATTTCTTTAGCATTCTTATGAATAGTTTTTTTGGTTAAATAAAAAAATAATCCAGCAAAAAAAGATAAAACTAAAAATACTATAAAAGTTACTAAAATATCTACGTATAAAACTAAAACAAATATAAAAATCAAAACTAATAACTCTCTGAACAAAGTTATCAATTTTAAAATAACGGAGATAACTTGACTGGTTTCGCTTATAATATTTCTTACAAGTTCTGCATTATTCATTTTTAAGTGGATAAAATATGGAGCATATAAATACAATTTATATAATCTATCAGTTAATTTCACATTTAAGTGCCTAATCACAGAACTTTGAAAATAAATTAAAATTGTATTAAATAAATTTTTTGCAAAAAAAATAATTGTTAATAAAATTCCACCAAAAAGAATTAATTTTCCATTCGGAATATTAATTAAAAAAGAAATATCAATATAATTTGATATTTTACTTTGAAATAATTGTGGATCTACTAATAATGTTACGAATATAGGAATTGAGCTAATACTGATAATTTCACTAACCGCAGCAAACAGGGATCCTATAAAAATAATACTTAATTTTAAAATATCTTTTTTATTACTTATTATGATTTTTAATTTACTTAACATAAAAGTATAATTTATAATTTAATAATATCTAATTTTTTCATAGAAATTAATTTATTTTTTGTGCAAAGATTCGCAATGTAAATTTTTTGTTTACTTCATAGATCTTTTGTACTTTTAACACCTTAAATCCAAAATCTTTTAAAAGTATTTTTATTGATTTTTTTGAGAATATATTGAAATGTTCAAAAAAAAATTCCTGTCTTTTTAAAGATATCTTACGTGCTGACGCCCCATCTGGTAATTCTATATATAAAATTCCTTTCTTCGATAATAACTTTCTGAATTTTTTTAACACTTTAAATAAAACTTTATTTGATAAATGTTCAAGCACTTTATTGCTTGTTATCAAATTAAATTTAGTATTTTTTTTTATTTTTAATAAATTTTTACAAAATGGCTTTATTTTTAAATCATTTTTTAAAAAACTATAACAAGGAATATTTTTTTCACAAAACATGATATTATAACCCATATTTTTCATTAAATAAGTGAAAACACCTGTGCCACTTCCATAATCTAATATTTTAGGTTTTTTGATTTTTTTTTTTATTAAAAATTTTCTCAAATTTAATACTCTATTAAAATTAGATGATTTTTTTTTGGGTAATGATATTATTTTTTTGAAACTTTCGTTGACTTTTTTATACGAGTAAACCGAATAATTTTGATGGTAAATATTATTTAAAAATTTTTCTTGTTTGTGGATATTAAAGTAGTGATCGCAAACCAAGCAATTAAATAATATTCTGTGATATAAAGATTCTTTTAAACCAAAAATATTTTCTGAGGCTAATTTTTTATTTAGTTCTAATACTTTTTTGGCTTTACCCTGGCATATGGGACAACAAACTTTTATGGCCTTCATTAACTAAATTTTAAAGTAAGTAAAATTAGGATAAAAATCAAAATTTTTTAATTCATAATTTTCCAAATTAACAACCTCTCTCAAAGCTGTCATGCAACCACCGGTAGCATAGTTAAGACCATCAATTGCAACAATAGATCCTTTACTCATTCTAGGGAGAAAATTTTTTAATGTGTATAAAGTGGGTTTATAAAAATTCATCCCAATATGTAATATTCTGATTGTTTGCGCTGGATGTTCTTTAATAAATTTTTTAGAAGTTTTGATTATATCCCCTTTTATTAATTTAACCTTATTTAAATGAGACAATGGTCTGTCTTCATCAAAAATCTCGATAGATTTTTTTAAATCTTCAAATGAATTAGCTTTGTACTCACCATCCCGCCTTTTGATTTTATTAAAAACTTGATCTTTTTTAGAAACTCCTTTTGATCCTGCAAAAGTATCAAAACCAATAATTTGACACTGATAATTATATGGCTCTAGAGAGGCAACTATAT
>MDTD01095547.1_pt1 | contig 18180 bp, 12 predicted proteins | sample 811221 | NCBI WGS metagenome assembly MDTD01 (sample SAMN05326646, study PRJNA326480) | marine metagenome | isolation source: seawater | place: Pacific Ocean: South West | collected 2011 | reverse complement strand
TACGCAGAAACCAACAATTTGACTTTATTCAAAGCTAACAATCACAACTTACCAACAAGCTTGACCTATCATAGAATTGCACCGACGAGACGAAGCTAAATGTTTGACATCGACGACGATCTATCTCTAAAGACAGATATAGCCATGATTCTACTTTGCATGGATGATGCCCTGGAGTTCGACGAAGACTTAAACAAGTCGCGCGACGAGCTCAAACACCTCCTCAAAAGGCTCGACTATTTAATCGCAGAGAGCTGAAGGCTCAGATTCAACTGACTCCTAAAAATCGAATCGATCAGCCTAGTTAGCTCCTTCTAAAACTCAAGACATTCCACTTCTGTAAAATGCCTTGTGAATAAAGAGTTGCTTTAAGTGACTAGTAAGCAGGTTTCCGATCTAACTCTTTAGGGAGTTCAAAACTCATAGACTATGAAAAAACTTTTGACCACCGCTGTTTCACTTGCTCTTTTCTGGACAACATCAACTATCCAAACTGAAGCAAAATCTTTATCAAACAGTAGCAGCGATTCGAGCGAAACGACTATTAGTAGTCATCAAAGACCGGATACCTTAAGACAAAAGCCAAAGAATAGACCCATCATAGGACTAGCCCTCGGCGGTGGCGGATCAAGAGGCGCAGCTCATGTTGGAGTACTGAAAGTATTCGAAGAAGAACGCATCCCAATAGATCTCATTGCAGGTACAAGTATAGGCTCCGTAGTCGGAGGATTTTACGCATCTGAGATGCCAATGGAGAAGTTGAATAAACTTTTTGAACAGAATACGTTCACCAAAGAATTCGCTCCGGTCCCTATTTTGCGGTTGTTAATAGAACCAGCCGAATTGATGCTCAGGCTAGTTGGGTACAGACCATACAACGGGCTCTATCATGGCTGGAAACTAAAAAAATTCGTCAGAAAAGAGACGAACAATAAAAGAATTGAGGATCTTCGCATACCTTTTGCAGCCATAGTTACAGATGTCGTATCTGGAAAAAGCCACAGAATTACTCAAGGAGATTTAGGTGTAGCGCTTACAGCTAGTACAGCCGTACCGGTGCTCAGAAAGCCTGTTCAAATTGGCGACCGTCTCTATTGCGACGGAGGGGTGATTAACAATCTACCGGTAGACCACGCAAAAGAGATGGGGGCGGATTTCGTTATTGCTGTAGACATTGACGAACACTTGAAAGAAAGACCCCTTAAAGACTTCCGCGCCCTTGGTTCAATGGGCAAGCAAGCAATCAGAATTCAACTTGCAAGATTCGATGAACCAAGTGGAAAAAGTGCTGACTTCTACATCCATCCCAATACAACAGACATAAGTCTTGTTTCGTTTAAGAAAAAAGATGGCAAGCGTGGTATCGAAGCCGGCATTAAATCAGCACGAGAGGCGATGCCTGAGTTAAAGCGAAAGCTAGCAGAACTCGGTCTGAATCTTGAAGGTTCGAAAAACAACTAGGATCTCTTTTGCCCAATAAAAAAACCGCTGCCGGAAACAGGAGATAGAAAACCTAGCGTTCCCTGGAGACCAGCCAGACTCAATCGTCCCATAATCTGGGTATATATCCCCCATGACGGAAAAAGAGATAGCAAAATCTCCAGAGAAAACCCCGCGCTCGGATCACTCAGATCGGGCCTCTCACCAGACTGCCCAAGAAGCCGTTGTAGGCGACGATAAAAATCAGAGCCTACATCATAAGTCCAAGCTATCCGACAATCAACACAACCTCTCAGACCCTGCTCTACTATCCCCAAAAGAAGGCGAGTCCATAGAGGACTATCGAAAGAGAGTCGAAGCAATTCAAAAAAACCGATTCGAGATAACCGGCCTGGAAGACGGGACTAATTCGCCACAAGACCAGAACGATAACATGACCACAGCGGAGGTCAAAGCCCTGGGCGGCAAAGACGCTGAGATGATGTTCGATGCCATAAACAAGATGCCTGAAGGGCAAGAAAAGGATCAGGCGAAAGAGGCAATCAAAGCATCATATACTGAGGTCTTGTCCGACACTCCCCAGACTGACCCATACGAGTCGAAGCTCTTACTGGAAGGTCATATCTCAAACACCCCCGAATCTGATACTACAGAAAAGATAGGCTGGCTCGATGCAGCCCAAAAAATCTCCCAGCTTCCATTAGATAAACAACTGCAGGTAATAGGTGCTGGACTATCCGCAGGCACAAAAGAACTCAATCACCAGCAAAGAGAAAGAGCAATTGGAGCACTCATAGGCACAGTCCAGGGTGTTGGTGAGATCGCAACTAATCTCGGTAGAATCGCAGATTTCAGCGCTTACTGTATTCTCGGAGATGACCGAGCCGCAACCATGGGTGCAGAATTCGGTGAGTCCCTGGGCAAATCTATTGTCGGTGGTTTGAAGCTATTCGATGGAGCCCACAAATACCTCAACGCTGTCGGCGCAGCCGGTGCCGAAGGTAATTACTCGAAAGTCTTCCGAGATTTATCGACCTTGGGCGACAATCTGAACAGAGCCTGGTCGGATCTCCCTCCAAGAGAACAATCCAGAATCCTGGCTAAACTGACAACGGACATGGCCGCAGACGGGCTCATGGGCCTGGGAGCAGCCAGGAATTTAGGTAAAGCTACAAAATTCACAGAGATCTTGGACACCATTGCCGAAGATGCACAAAAACTGCACAAAGCAGGAAAGTCCCTCTCCAGCAAAACAATCAACAAGCTTCAAGAAGCCATTGACCCAGTAGTAGAAAAACTCCGAGACCGCATAGGTCCAAAATGGGCCCACGCCACTGAATACGGAGGCGATATATCGACCGGCTTACACGAAGCAGAAGAGATAGGAAAAGGCGCATTTATCCTTGAGAAGAGAATATACAAGTCAAAATTTGATCCATCTCACAGATTAACTCCAATTGAAGCCGCCAGGGAAAACGCCCGAATCAAAAGAGAACCGCTCGACGAAGACGCCTGGAAAAAGCTGACTCCGAAACAGAAAGCTGAGAAGCTAGAATCGGACAAATACAAGCTTGTAGAGAACCCAGATATTCCGGAGAAGCCGATTGACAGCAGAGAGCTATCAAAAGCCCACAGAGGAGACCAGTATCTATACTCGGAATACGATTCAGAAGGTTTTAAAAAGGCACACATCGGCAAAAACGGTGATCTTGTTCCGGCCAGTATCGAAGGCAAAACCAAAGGAAGAGATGTATTGATTAAAGAGCATCTACTCCAATCAAGGAATAGATTTGCCAAACAAGATAGCCCATTTATTAGTGTAGGAACTAATGGTGTCGTCATGAAGTACGGAGACGGACAAGGCGTCACCATTGACATGAAAGGACTGAGGAAAGCTGTTGCAAGAGGTGAGGTCAAGGGTGTAGAAATAGTGGAACATGATGAACTGATAGATTACATCAACACGACAAAGGACCTTTCCAATTTCGAAAGAAGAATGGCACGCCGATTCGCGAACAAGGACAACGAGTTTTTGATTAAGGGAATCATACCGGCACGTTTCCTGAAGATAAGGGGTTACTAGGATGCTCAAGCTGTACCACAACTCTACTCTAGTCGGCAATATTGTGAGCCATAGCGCTAATGGCTTCTGGTTCAATGGAACCATAGAGCTAACACCAGAATTCGAACCTTACAAAGATTTGTTTAAGTGGTGGAGCGATGAGGATCGTCCAACTGGTCAGGAGCCACCTTTTCCTGAAGAAGTTTTGGAGAATTGGTTCGTTGAAACTCCAGAGGACGGCAAGAAAGAGATTGGTTTACCCGGGATCTATGAAGACAAAAAAATCAGCTGGCGGTATTACTGATCTAGGAGAAAGAGCCAATCAAAGCCAAATACGAACGCGCATTTGCCCAGGCTCTAACGCTTTCGGACTAGATTTATCCGGGAGCATAGGAGTGCAAGAATTATTCAGATTCTAAATTTTGGGAAAACTTCACTTGATTTTCACAAGCAAATATCTCAAAAGAAGCACTATCCAAAGACTTTGTGTGGCCATAGAAGAGAAAACAATCGAATACTTCTCCCTTATTGACCAGTTTTCGAGTAGATGGATAAATCATTTTGAGCAAACGCTCTCCAGTACAAGATAATGATGCAGATTGAATTCAGAACATTCCGGGTAATCATCATGAGAGACCTGAGTAAAAGAAAACAAGTAACAAGAATTGTTTAAATTACAAGTATGTAGTCGATTTTGCTGGACTTTGATAATTGCCTTTTCAGTGGGTCTCACTGGCTGCGCTAGCGAATCGGAGCCAGAGAGCTCAAACAAGCCTCGAATTGGCAACAATAAATCCAATAAGAGAAGGAAAAAGCAGAAGAAAAACAAATCAGTAGTTTGTCATTCGCAAGAGTGCAAGGAAGCAAGAGTCAACCTCAAGGACGGAAAGAACAAACTTGCAATAGCTTTATTCAAGCGTGGACTTCTGGTAAATCCCAAGTGCGCCAGAGCGCACCTGGGCATTGCCAAGGCTGAATTTGCACTGAACGAAGGGGAGAAGGCATTACAAGAGATTGGTAAAGCTGTTGCACTTAATCCCAACATGCTGGAAGCCTATCTTCTGCAAGCGAGTATCTATAGTCAACAGCAGAGACATGACAAAGCGATATCTTCTCTAACCCAGGCTATTAAACTAGATCCAACCCTAGCAAGCAGCTACTATCTAAGGGCAAGAGCTGCATATTTTGCTACCTGGTTCGACGACGATGATGAGGCACCAGATATGATTGCTGATTTAGAAAAAGCTCTAGCTCTCAATCCATCCTATGCCGAAGCACACGAAGCAAAAGGAATATATCTTGCTTCCAAGCACAAAGTGAAAGAAGCCATCGCCAGTTTCTCTAAGGCGATAGAACTCAAACCTACATATGATTCTTATCTAAATAGAGCCGCCGGCTACTCCTACTTTAATGAGTTCGATAAGGCACTGAGTGACATCTATCAAGCCATAAAGATAAGTCCAAATGATCCTCACGCCTACAGGGTAAAAGCTGGTCTGATGGAAGAGCTGGAGCGGTACGATGAGTCTGTTAAAGACTATACAAAGGTGTTGGAGCTTGTTCCTTCAGACTATAGGGTCTATGCAGCTAGGGCAAAAGTGTACGAAAAGATGAAGCAATATGGCAAGGCTCTATCTGACTATGAAGCGATAATAAAAGCTCATCCGGAAGACGAGAGCGCCTTTAAACAGCGAGGAGATCTTCTTGCTAAACTCAATAGAAACGAAGAAGCGCTTGTAGATTACAACTCAGCAATCCGAATCTATCCAAACTCCGTAAAGACGCTTACTTCAAGAAGCAAGGTACTAGAGAAATTAGGCTTCTCAGATAAGGCCAGTCAGGATGCCAGCCGAGCCAAAGAACTGCTGAGAAAGTGAATGTAATTGAGCGCACCGCCTATCGAATTTAAAACAGCCGGTCTAAAGCATGGATTTCAAGGGCAGAGCATTCCGGGTACTTATCAGCGAATGCCTTTAAAGAATCCCTAGAAATTTTTTTGCACTTACTAACTTCTAGTATCTTTAGCTTCTTCAGATTTCCCAGGGTCATTAGACCGCTTCCTGAGATATCCGTGTTTGACAATCTTAGGTCTTCTAATGATGGAAATGCTGAAACTAAAGCAGGTATATCCGAATCCCTAACCAAGCAACTGGACAAATTCAAACGCCTTAATTTCAAGCTCTCTTTGATCTGGCAGACTCCTTTTCCAGAGACTTTGGTGTTATCAAAATTTAGTTCGACTAGCTGGTTAAGGCTGCTCAACTCGGACAAATTCTTGTCAGAAATGACAGAGTTGGACAAGTTTAGCTTCGCAAGTTTCTTGTGATTTGATGAAAGAATAGGAATGGAACTATCAGTGATATCAGTTGACGACAGATTTATTCCGGCGAGGTCGGAAAGGGGCTGAAGGAATACAATGCCCTGATCAGTTACATATGTTCCAGTTAAATCCAAGAATCTGAGCCTCTTCATTCTAGCTAATTTCTTGGTGCCCTCATCAGTTATCTTCGTCTCTTCAAGGCTGAGATACTTGACAGGGCAGCCAATCAGATAGTCCAACGCTTTATCTCCAATTAGAGTGTAATTGAGGTTAAGCTCTTGAAGTTTCTTGAGTTTAGCTAAGGGCTTGAGTCCTTCATCAGTGATGTCGAAATGAATTAACTCAACTCGTTTTGCGTAAGGATTCTTGTCCACAAAATTGGCCACATATTGGTTCGAGCCTAATGGAGAACCGACTAAACCCAGGTCGGACATGTTGTTTACCTTTGTGCTCTTTACCTTTTCAAAGTGACGCTCTTGTTGATTTAACAGATTGAATACAGTCAGAGTTACAGCGGCTATAGCAACAAAGCCAATGGTTACTAAAAAAACGAGATCTCTAATGTCGGGAGTTTTCAATTCGAGTTTTTTCTCAATAGTAAATGAAGCCGGAAGGATACAGGTTTGCAAATTCTAAAGTCAAAAGAACTTGCTTGCCTAGAATCATTTTACCGGGGTTGATTGTCTTTTCAAGAAAGGAGTTGACGTCCCTACCGGCTTTATCCGAAGCAGGGACTGTCTATCCGATTGAGACTAAAGCTATAGTCCTCCTGTAGCCCCCAACAGCTCACCTGTTACCCAGCCAGCTTCTTCGGATGCAAGAAAAGCAACAACCGGTGCTATATCGTTTGGCAATCCAGTACGCCCCAACGGTGTCCTTTCTATAATCGGGTCGACCGATTCCTTTTGAAAAGCTCCCACTGCTATAGCGCCTTCAGTTTCAGTAAGTCCGGGAAGGACAGAATTTACCCGGATGTTTCTTGGACCCAATTCAATTGCAAGGGCTTTGGTTATATAGTCTTGAGCGGCCTTTGAAGCACCGTACGTAAGAAAAAATGGCATGGGAGATCGGCTCATAGCAGTGCCTATATTAATGATGCTTCCACCTTTACTATCACACTGTTCGACAAATTTTTGGGTGGTCAATAGAAGACCAAGAACGTTGGTGTCAAAGTTATGGTGGTAGGATTTAGCATCAACACTCGCTAGAGGACCTGTTAGAAACCGGCCTGCGTTGTTCACCAGAATATCTACTGTTCCAAGAGTCGAATTGACTTCTTTAAAAAGTCGGTCTATTTCACCTGGCTGACTAATGTCACATTGAATAGCGAATGCCTTGCCTCCTTCTTTTTCAATTTCCGCGACTACCTGTTCTGCTCCATGCTTACTGGATGCATAGTTGACAGCCACTTGAGCACCGCAACTGGCGAGATGCTTAGCGATACCAGCACCGATACCTTTGGAGGCACCTGTAATCAAAGCGACTTTATTAGATAGATTAGCCATTATTTTCTCCTTGTTCTATGGGTGATCTTTAGTGTGCTTGAAAGAAACTTGAAGCCGTTGCTGAAAGAGCTACAGAATTGGCTTTGAAGCTGAAAGATTTCGTACTGAAACAAGACCCAACTCTCGAATCAGCTGTATTTGTGAGATATTGAAATTGGTTATAGCCTCCGCTTTGGCAATTTGTGCCTGCGTATAATCTCGCTGCGCTGTCAACACGTCCAAGTGAGTGCCAATACCTGTTTGATAGCGTATCTCAGCCAACCTTAACTCCTCTACAGCGGAAGCTACTCTGTCGTCTGACTCGAATATATTTTGATCTGCTGCATGGCTCTTTATAAAGGCTGTTCGCACTGCTTTCAAAACATCAATTACCTTCTTCTGCAATTCAATTGCCTTGTTGCGTGCCTGTACACGGGCAGCTGCAATTTTGGCAGCATCTACAGTTCCCAGCCCACCCAGCTTCCACTGCATGTTGAGGCTAAGTGAGTAGATCGGATCGACATTGCTGGGCTCTTTGCCTAACCCATATACACTGCCACCCAAATCGACGGTTGGATGCAAGCGTGAAGCTATAACCCTTATTTTTGCTTTTGATGCCTTCTCTTGCTCAGATAACTGCTTGAGCTCTGCACGACTCTTCACTGCTACTTTCAGCAAATCATCAATTTCTGCATCCTTACGAATTAGCTGAATACGACCGATTGAATCCGAAGGCTGCAAGTCGAGATTCAAATCGTAGTTCAGTATGGAAGCAAGTTCTATCGCCGCTTGTCGCCTTACAACTTGTTGTTCCAGCAGGTTCTGCCTATCAGAAGAGAGCTGGGTTCTTGCTTGAAGAACGTCCAAATTGGTGCCAGAACCATTCTCGAAACGCTCTGTGGCAACCCTTACTTCTTCTTCTGAAGTATCAGCTGCTCTCGTTCTAATTTGCAGGACCGTTTCCTCTAACACTAGATTGTAATAGTGCCTAGCAATGGAAGTAAGAGTATCACTGTAACCGGCATGAAAACTTGCATTTAGGGCATTTGCCTGGTGCTTACTCTGCCTCGCTCCAAATAGTATTCGTCCGCCTTGATACACGTGATGAGTAAAACCGGCGTGTGCAATCATGAATGGACCCGTAAGGTTGATTCCATTTCCTCCGTTGAGTGGAAGTCCAAGGGTTCCTTTCGCCCAAATTTGATTGTCACCCAACGATACATCCGGAAGAAATTGCCCCAAGGAACTAAGGTACCGATATCTGGCAGCCTTAGCTTCGTTACGGGCAATGTGAATATCAAGATTATTTGTAAGTCCGTACAGCAAAAGACTTTTCAATGTTGCGCCCTGAGTGTACTTTGCATCCATAGACAAGGGGTTCAAGTTTCGTTGAACCGATATTAGAGCTGAAAGTGGAGGTCTTTTAGCTAGCATCTTATTGTTTTCAAAAATAGTGAGACCTTTCAATGTGGAATCGTTTACAAGGTGACTATACTGAACAGACTTTTTGGGAAGTGGTGGCATTTTTCTTGTTCTTTTACCGACTTCAACCCTTTTGATCGGCTCCAATAAAGACTGTGATTGCTTCTCGTCAAGTTGTTTTATCTCTTTCTTGTATTCACGCAACTGACTGTTGTATGCTTTTGTGGAATCGGTGTATATACCGGCACTGTCAGCATGAGCAGTCTGTGTCAGGCTTAGCGAACAAACAATAGCTAAGGTCAAGCACTTAGTGGCTCTGTATGCTCCATAAGGTGCATTGGAATTAATGCATTTCATGACTTTCATTCAATTCACTCTTCTCCAAACATAAGACGGCAAAACACCCTATGGATAAAACAATCGCAAAGACATAGAAGCAATCACTGAATGCCAATATATTGGCTTGCTTGCGGATCGTGCCATCTATGATTGCTATAGCTTGCTGATGTGCTAGTTCAGTAGGTACCCCCCTGCTGACCAAGTTACTTGTCAGACTCGAAAGTCTTTCCTGCACGGCTGGTGAATAGAGGGTGACTGATTCACCAATAAACTGTGAATGAAATTTTTCTCTTACTGTGAGCAAGGCTCCTATGCCTGCAATTCCAAACGAGCCTCCCAGGTTGCGAGTCATGTTGTACAGTGCGGAAGCAGAACCTAACTTAGAAGGTTCTATACCTGCTGTTGCAACACCCGACAACGGAATAAAGATAAAAGGAAGACCTACTGCTCGCACTACCTGAGGAATAATGAACTGCGGACCGGCAAAATCCTGATTAAGAGGGACATTAAGTAGAAAGCCAACAACAAAAAGAGTTGCCCCAAAGAAAATAAGCACTCTTGCATCAAATTTTCTAAGTAGTACTGGAACAAGCGGATTGACGACAAGTTGTGGGATTCCGAACCAAATCATCACTTGTCCGATTTGCAACGCGCTGTAGCCGTGAATCTGCGACAGATAGACTGGAAGTATATATGTTGGTCCGTAAAGACCCGCTCCTACAGTTAAGTTAGCTATGCTTGAAAAGAAAAAGTTTCTTTTGGCGAACAAACGTAAATCAATGAATGGGTTTCTGACTCTTAGCTCAATGATTAATGCTGCAGCAAGGCAAACAGTTGCTATAGCTGCCATCCATACAATAAATTCAGAACCAAGCCAGTCTTTTCTGTTGCCTTCTTCAAGAAAAGTCTCCAAGCAACCCAAACCTACTGCCATAAAAACAATTCCGAACCAATCTCCCTTCTTAAGAAGCTCTAATTGGGATTTTGTCTTTTCGAGCGTCAATCCCAGAACGGCGACGAGCATCGCTCCTGGTACTACATTCAGATAAAACACAAATGGCCAACCATAGCTTTCCGTTATCCAACCTCCTAGACTAGGTCCGATAGCGGGAGCAAAGGTAGCAGAAATACCGAAAAGAGCCATACCGATCGGCTGTTTAGAACCTGGCAACTTTTGCAGAATCAAGTGCATTGCTAAAGGAATGAGAACCCCTCCAGTAAAGCCTTGTGCTGCTCGACAGATGATCATAGTTGTTAGATCTTGTGCCAGGCCGCAAAGACAAGAGAAGAGAACAAAAAGAAGTGTATTGGTTAAGAGAAATTGCTTGAATCCAAAAGCACGGGACAACCACGCACTCAATGGAATAACAATAATCTCAGCTATTAGGTAGGAGGTTGAGATCCAGGATCCCTCATCAATTGTAGCCCCAAGCGAGCCTTGTATATCGGCCAACGATGAATTAGTAATCTGTATGTCCAGAATAGCCATGAATGAACCAAGGCAGGCTCCAAGAACAACTATCCAGTCTTTGGTACTAACCACCGGCTCCGCCTTCTTTCGCTCAGTAGCCGCTATTGCAGTAACTGTGTTATTGCTCATCTTTTCAGCGGACCTTCACTTTGACTACACAGGACATGCCTGGTGCAAGGCGCGTTTTATAGGATCCCAATGAGGCATCTTCAAGAACTATCTTTACGGGTATTCTCTGAACAATTTTAGTGAAATTGCCAGTAGCGTTGTCCGGGGGAAGTAGTGCAAAAGCAGCGCCTGACGCTGGAGATAGGCTGTCTACTCGTCCGACGAAATCATGATCCCCAAATGTATCGATTTTTACTTTTGCTAGCTGCCCAACTCGGATGTCTCGCAATTGTGTTTCTTTGAAGTTGGCTACAATCCACTTCTCTTCACTCACAACAGCTAGAAGAGGACTTCCGGGCTGTACCCGTTGACCAACCTCTACTGACTTTCTGCCAATTCGCCCATCTATGGGCGCTTTTATGACAGTATAGCTAAGCATCAATCGAGCTTTATCAACCTCCACCTGAGCTTCCTGTACAGCAGCTTCAGAAGAGACCTTTTGGCTAGAGTTAACGCTTACCTGATCATTTGCAGCTCTTGCTTCCAGGGCAGCTGCTCTTGCCGCAACAAGCTGAGCCTTAGCAATTCCTACTTGTGATTGTGCCTGTTTAAATCTCGACTTGGCCTGCTCTAACGATTCAGTTGCAGCTTTTTTGGCGGCATCTGCAACATCGAAATTTCGCTTAGCGCTATCCAATTCTTCTCTTGATACAGCACCTGCTTTTTCCAGAGCGCTAAAGCGCTTAAGATCTAAGTCAGCCTTATGCAATTCCGCATCACGTTGAGCTAACAATTGCTCAGAAACAGATATTCCTACTTTTGCCTCACTTACAAACTGCTTGTCCTTGGCGACGGTACTAATTGCAGTATCAATCGAAGCTTCAGCTGCCTTGTTAGCAGCAGATGCATTAGATGAGGCATAGGAGACAACCTTGTTTGAAACAGCAACATCATGAGCAAGCTTTAGCATATGCGCTTTTGCTTTCCGGAGCTCTATCAACTCGTCTCTATCGTCCAAAACAACCAGAACATCGCCTGCTCTAACTAGTTGATTATCTTCGACCAGGACCTCTTTTACGGTTCCTTCTATTCGAGGACTAATTGAATGAACATGTCCTGTAAGATAAGCATTTTCTGTTTCAACATGAGACATGAATTCCTCCACTAGAGGAATGCTTGCTACTCCAGCACAGATAAAGACAATTAGAAATAGAACTATGAGAAGAACCCTTCTCTTCGGGATCTTAAATTTTGTTGGCAAATTAGGGAGTACCTCATCCCGAGGCAAATCTTCGTTGGATTTCGTTTCTTTTGTTGATGCTGTCAAACCATTTTGCATTGCAATTTCTACCTCAAACGGGCGAACAAAAACTAAGCCTTCACAGGCTTCTCAGTCTCATAAGCTATTAACTATTAACTAACTAGATCCATCACCTTTGAGTCCGTACAAGAGGAGCCTCAATAGGAGATCTACTTCGGAGTCAAAGGTCTTTCGGTCAGGGCGATCTATCTGCGGAGCACAAAGAGCTCGCTGATAGGGAGGCAGATAAGGTGTCAACGCTGATGTAATTACTTCGGATAACAACTCAGAATCAGTGTATTCTGCAATTTCTTTAGCTTCGATAGCTTTATCAAGCACAGAACGGACTATATCCTTTGTCCTTATGAATCGGTCGCTAAATCGAGTCTTTATCTGTGAGTTAACGTACAATAATGCTTCTGGTGTACGAACACTGCTGGCTTCGGCAAACACAGAACCAACATATTGCTTGAGCATCTCCTGGAGAGTATTTAAATAGTTGGATGATGTATTCTCCAATGCTTCAGTTAGCATCTTCTCCAGGGACGCACAGTGATTGTCACAAATCGCCAGAATGATTTCTTCCTTGTTTGAAAATGCCGCATATAGAGTGCCTTTACTCATAGGAATAGACCGGGCAATCTCTTCCATAGTGGTCTTCTCGTAACTATTCTTCTGAAAGAGTAGTCGCGAAGCTTCTAATATTTTCTCAGTCTTTGTTTGAGTCTTCATTTGAGCTTTTACCTGGTCAACCTTGAAGTCGTTTTATATAAGGGCGGCATAAATATTCGTCCATGATATCCATCATAGATGATTGAACGATTTTTGTTCAATCGTTCAAAGATTAATTCACGATAGTTTTTACAAAAAAGACGGCAGAACGCACAACTGAGCGCTAGACACATAATAAATGAAGGCTGTACGAAACTATTTCTACTCTTCTATCTTTAGCAGGAAGAATGTTGAGCCACCTTCGCTGGGTTCATCGGTTCTAAGAGGATCGAAGAATTCCGGATCTTTTCCTTCTTTCACTACTACCACGTGAGCGTGACCGGTCACTTCCACATGTGTATTCCTGTTCAGCTCATTCATTTCAGTCATGGCTATGTAAAACCCTGGCTCATCGTAATTCTCTACTGGTCTAGCGACAATCTCTCGTCCCAGGGCTTTAGATAGTGCGCTAGAGACATATCTTTGAGCTGCATCATATTGACTAGCTTCGGTCTTCCCAAATGCTCCGGTCCTCGCCGATTTATGAAGATCTTGAATCTGTTGGGCGGAAATAAAAGGTCCCATATCATCAAATGGGATTATCACAGGATTTTTGCTCGTATCAGGATTGAGATATCCCGCTCGCTCGAGAATTGAAAGCCTCTCTTCTGGAGTCGCAACTTCACTTATGTACTTCGCGCAAGATGCAGCGACGCAGACATCCCCATCTAGCTGTGGGTTAAATGCTCCTTTGCCACCTTTGCTAGTGTGTAAAAGTGATACTGGAGCCAATACCACCCTACCGTTTAGACTGTCCTTGCTGAGTTTATCAACAAATTCCGAACTCACTATTCCCTTTTCAGCTGCTTCCCGAAGTTTACTTAGATGACTCACCATATCACTCTGCCTGGAAAGTAGATGACGTAGGGCTACTCCAGATGATTCACTAGCAGCAAGGAGCGCAGCGCTAGGATTTTTTCCTGAACGTGACAGCCAGTCCAGTGAGTCGTCAATGATCTCTTCCGGGTCGCTTGAACTGGCTGCCAATTGCCTCAATTTAGCTACGGCAAATGGGGATAGATCTGCTTTCCTTATGTCTTCGAGGATTTCATCGGTAAAATCAGTGTTGGCTCTCAGAAATTCTTTCATCTGCTTGAATGGAACGCTATTCTCTGGAGTTGCTGTTAGAGCATCAGCTGCGGCTAATTTATCACCAGAAGAATTCCATACCAAAACTTCATCTCCGCTTTCCCCACTTAATGAATCGCCACGTTTTGATTCTATGCGACCTTCGATTCTGCCTCTATCTAGCTCCGGCTTGTTAGAGCCATCGTATACAGCATCACTGTTTGAGGAGGCGACAATTCTACTGTTGTTTGAAACTATTGTTAGTTCTGGAGGCGCGCTATTAGAAACAGCGCTTGCCTTTGTCCACGATGGCGGGGCATTGGCTGTCAAAAGCTCCGAACCTGCATCAGGGTATTCATAATTATCGTTAGCCGGTCGATGAGCAACGTTCTCATTTTTGCCGAGGCCTTCAGAACTTGCACCAATAACTTCAACACCGGACAAGATACTTTCGTTAGAAGCGTCTCGGACCCTTAACTTGTCTCCCGGTCTTACTATAACTGGTCGCCCGGACACAGTCTTCACCGGGGAACTCTCTGATGAGTTAGCAGTAAAGACTTCAAAGGCGCTTTCATCCGATGATTTAATGGTCAACTCCCCGTCTGGAGTGCGCTGCAAGACTGCCTGTATAGTTTTTCCCGCAGAGGCAAAAGCTACTGTAAGACCAGCGCCAGTGAGTGCATCTTGTCCGGCAGTGGCAGCGATGGATTCAACGTTGTCCATGATCGGACTGCTCAAATCCCAATTGAGTACACCTTTGGCTGTACCAGCTAGTCCCTCGGATACCGCTCCGACTATCGGTGCTTCATACATTAGAACTTGTGCCGCAAAATAGTTGGAAGCTTGTTTGTTCAAAACCCCTTGAAAGTTCTCTTCAATCAATCTTGCTAGAGCGGCAACCTCCTTTTCACTCGCTCCTTCCGCTGCAACACTCTTAGCTAGTTCCGCAAACTTGGCGCTTGGAATGACTTTTTCACCGGACCTCATCGCACCGCTCACAACACTTTCCAATTTACTGGCTAGCTGAGTTTCAGCGCCCTCACGCAGTAAGGTATTTCCAGAATGTGCCTTGACCACATGTCCAGCGGCTCCTTTTGAAATGTCCAGAAACTTGGTAGCAAAAGATGCTGGAATCATCATTGTCGCCGCATCAACACCGCCAATCAATAAGTTCTTGGATACATCCCAGGGGTCGGTTTCATCAGATAGCGCCGCATTAAATGCAGCACCTGCCATTACCAGACCAACAGGAATTGTCAGTCCACCGCTCATAACTGTGCTGGCGAATACTCCCGCTTGAATGGCAACTTGTATAGTCTCCTTTAGAATCTCTTTGCTTCGCTCTTTATCCCGGTCATAGAGGTCGAAAGCACTATCGAGAGATTCTATCATTCTGGTCGCTTCGTCACCGGAACCGGTGCTTTTCTCAAGAGATGCAAGAGAATTGTCCAATAATGAATTCATCAGATAAACATCACTCTCGTTTCCCCAGAAGAAGCCTATATCGCGCTTATCAGCCTCTACCCTTCTCTCTAGAACCTTCTCCAGATTGTCCGTGGGACGAGATGAAAGAATCTCCCTGTATCTCAATCTTGCTGCTGCTGGTACTTGTGACAGGATATCCGCATCTAAATCTGAACTATATGACCTTGCATAATCTACCTTTAGCGCCGAAACATCCTTACCTTGAATTATCTCTTCAATCCAGCTTGTGCTCAGGCTACCATCTACTATGGCGAGTCTAAGTCTGTCGGCAGGTCCCAAAGCACCATTTTTTATCCCATTTCTGAGTGCGCTTAATTGCTCCTCACTAAAGTATGCATGCAATGTATCTAAAGTAAAAACATCCTTTTCATTCTTAGCCTCTCCGGTAAGAATCAGTTTGCGGGTATCCGAATCATCGTTACCCATTACAAGAGCGTATCTTTGATCGGGATTCTGTGTATAGAGAAATCTCTCCGCTATAGTCATTTCTCCGACCACTATTGCCTTATCAAACAATGTCTCTGCCCGCGCCTGACCGGTATATCGATCTGATGCGGATATTGAAACAAATAAAGCCTCCTTAACAGTCAAATAGTCCTTTCCATCTACGTCACCCCTTATCTCAGCGATTAAATCCGGGTGGTTTGACATTAAATCCGATACCATCTCTCCCAGGACAAAGGCTTCGGACTTGTTATTAGGGTGATGAAAACCAGAAGAATGAGGATCTGCACCATCCAGGACAATGAAAGTTTGCAGTTTGAGCTGCACCAATGGATCCTTGAAAGATGACTCGTTACCATCTGAAATATCCGTTATCAACTGGTCCGCTAGCTTAGACTGTTCAAATACTGTTCTGTTTGGAAGATAAGGCAAATCAGCTTGAACCGGTACTTTCATCAAGTATTTATTGAGGTCTTCGGTCAATCGCTCCCTGTATTCTGGATCAGTTCGCAAGCGAGATTTTTCCGCTTCAGGCATATCTCTAAGAGAAGTAAGAACCGAAGAATGGTTCCAGGGAGGTGGAGGATTATCTTCAATAGTTTCCGCCAGGGTTCGTCGGACCAAGCGTGCGTCTAATTCACTATCCGCCTTTATCTTGCCATCTAGCAAACGGAGTGCTCGTTCTCTCTCTTCTCCTTTTGTCATGGTATCAATTGCTTCGACCATCTGAGCACGAAACTCTAAATTGTTCTGTAGCTTCAATCTGGACGATTCAGGCATATCTTCTAGCTTCTTCAACCTCTGGTTGGCTGTTTCTCCTGAAACATAGTCCGAGACAAAACTGCCTCCGGTCAATAGCAGGTCTTGTTTTGCTAAAACATCAGCCTTAGACTCAAAGGCCGAATCAAGAAGACCGCGCACCCGTTGGTAGAATTCCACCTGTTTGAGCTGCGGAGGGTCAAGCATACCCTCTTCTCTCAACCGAATCATAAGACCGCTTCGGTACTCTTCGATATCTTCTGTTCTTGCTCCCATTAGAGCGACGTCGATTCCACCTTGTTCTCTCCAGAATAGAAATCTTCTGTCATTGGCTGAAACAAGAGAATCCAACGGCACTCCACCTTCATAAAGGTAGTCGTTAGCACTAGTCAATTCCTCACCGGAAAATGTATTCTCTAAAAGATTTTCGCCAAGGTTTCTTTGAACAAAACTGACAACAGCTATTCGCCCTAAACTGTTGGCTCCGCGCATAGCTTCTTGAAACAAGACCAGATTTCCGCTATTCATAGCGTTTGCAGCCAGCCCAACAACAACACCGGGATTCTCTGATCTGTAATCTCGTCCCCTAAATCCACCTTCGTAATCGTCCGAATCTGTTCCATATAAAGAGAGCTTTAGTGCTCTCTTTGTCTCATCAGAGATGTCTTGGCTTTGCAGCAGTAGTTCTTCTATGCCGGAGTTGGTGTTCGAGCTGCGAAGTCCCCTATCTAAATCCTCCAGTTCCGTGGAGTCTTTTGCCATGATCGCGCTTCTTATCATTCTCTCTGCGCGCAATCTCTCTTCTACAGTTGTATCTTCTCTTTCAATGGTTCTAAGGGACAATTCGATAGACAATAAACCAGGAGGAAGGTCGTCCTCTCTGGTAGAAACTGCTTTGATAAGCTGCTCTTCCGACTTTGACAGACCTAAAGAATCCAGGTTCGATAGAAAATCTTCATTAGTTGCTTCCCTGTATCCAAGCAGAATAGAGTCCCTTTCAGTTTTGCTCTTCCCGTCCAAAACATCTAAAACTTCCTCTGCGGAAGATGCTTCTCTCAGGGTACTAACTGCTGCATTGACGAAAGCCTTATCGACTTCTAAGCTACTAGCAGAATGCAGCGGAGAGGTCAAATCTGCACCTGCCTGAAGAGCGGCTGTAGCGCCCTCCGATTCCGGAAATCCATTTGACTTCCCTGAGGTTGATCTCTCGATTTCTGGCTTACTACCTTCTGTCATTCCTCTCAGATCCGCTTTGCCGGATTACTTATCGCAGAATGTCTATTTAAATCAATGAAATAGCATACTCCATACTAATGCCGTTCAACTGATTCGTATATACCCAATTGCACAGCTATTCTGGAAATAGAAGCCACAAACCTCCGACCGACAATAAAAAACTCTGAATAGTGAGAGACTGTGAACAAGGCTCCACAATGGAGTGAAAAGCATACCGAAGAAGAGGGATTTTTGGATCAATAGACAATTCCTAATCCAGCATCCCTGCTAGGATTAGAATAGCGATCAGGGTTGCAGAATCATAAATATTCATCTTGCAGGTAATTTTCTTGTGATTTGAAACATAATCACCCATTATCTTCATCAACCCGAATGTGGGGACTGAATGGCCCAAGTTGTTGAGCTGGTGGGCTGACAAGGATATATGGTGCTTTATAGTAGTTATAGAGCCCAAAAAAAGGAATTGACTAT
>MDTD01073540.1_pt1 | contig 18180 bp, 13 predicted proteins | sample 811221 | NCBI WGS metagenome assembly MDTD01 (sample SAMN05326646, study PRJNA326480) | marine metagenome | isolation source: seawater | place: Pacific Ocean: South West | collected 2011 | reverse complement strand
GCATTGGTCACGGAGTAGGTTGTAGCAGCGTCCAAGATGTCCCCACTGGGGGTTACATTTGTTCCGCTCCAACTTTTGTATTCTCCTCCTACAGTTTCGATAGTAATTGTTCTGTCAATGTCCACGGTCGTAGTCGTGGTGCTCTGCATACTTCCTTGAGTAAAGTCGGCAGAAACTTGACTAAATGCAGCAGGAGCTGCTGTAAGCAAAGCGAGAAAAAAGAAAATACTTTTCATGGTTCTTCCTTCTTAGGAGATTTAGAGCTTGGCTTGCTATTTGATGTAGTAAGGCCAAAACTGGCCAGAGCGCCGGTAAACACGCTGGCCACAAAGGTTATGTCCCCACCGCTTTGCCCTTTTTTAATCATGGGCAAATCAACATAGTTAAGAGTGATAATAAAACCACTCCAAACCACAACACCTAGACGAACAAACGTTCCAAGAATATGGAGTTCGTGATCAGTGCTTTCCTTGACCTTTTTTAAGAAGCTTTTGGAGGCTTCTTTTTGGTTAGCTTGTTCCATGTCTGCTTAAACACAGGCTTCATTACGGTGACTAGCCACTTGAACAAGGACGTGGCAGAAAGAGTAGCTGCCACGCTGATAACTGCGGTGGTGGCTGCAGCCGTCATGATCTCGGTTGTAGGCATCGGCACCTCCACATCAGTGAAGGGCACCTCGATCAGCTGCGTCTCCTTTGGAACAGAGGGTGTTGTCTTTTCTTCTTTTGGGGCCTCGTCTGTTTCCTCACCCTTAATACCTGGGGGAGGTCTAAGGTCGCTTGGAGGCACCACAAGCGGTGGATGCTTAGGAAGCTCCGCCTGGGGCACCTCGATTGTTGGACCGGGTAAGGGGTAGTGCTCTGGGATCTCTAAAAAAGGAAGCTGGGGAGCTTCCGGCCAGCTCACTCCTTAACCTCACCAAAGAGACCGCGTTCGATAAAGGCCGCTGCTTCATCGTCGAGGCTGTTTTCAGTTGACTCAGCCAGTTTCTTAAGAAGGTCTACGATCAGTCGCTTGACCTTATCAGAGTTGATAAAGGAGAAAAGAATTGGACGAATTAGAGTAATCATAATCAGGTGTGTCCTAAGAAAACGTTGTCATTAAGATCAATTGGTGCAAAGTAGTTGATAGCCCAATATGTACTTACAGAATTTGCTTGAACAGCAAGACCTTTACAATTAACAACGCCACCTAAGAAGTTATAGGTTTGAATAGTTGAAGTACCCCAATCGACAGTACCACCGTTTGTAATATCTACATCCTGTTCTAGCATAGTCCAAGTAGCACCATTCCAGGTCAAAATGTCGAGAGTGCCGTTGTTGCTAAAAGTTCGGGAGCCGTATTTGCCGTGGGCTTTAAATCCTTTGATTCGAGCAGTATCTACCCATTTATACCCAAACTTGCTATTATTGTTATTTACAAGGAAGGCACCAGCATTATTAATTCCACCTTGTGTATTGCCAACGTTGCGGGCATCCGGATAACTGCCTGATCCATTTGTGTATTGATTGATGTGGGTAGTTGTGCCGTAGGAATCTGTGTAGAAAACTGTAAGATTTCTAGAGCTATACACGTATTCATTGCCTGAATCAGGCTCATCATGGACCCAGCCAATGTCTGTACTTGCAGGGGTTGGATCTACAAATGAGTATTGGGCTATATTTAGACCAAATGTGCTCTGCTGCCAAACCCCATAAGTTACACCATCCCCCACAGTGCGGTGAATTTGTTTGCCAATGTAGCCTTGGTTGCCAGTATGTGCAGCACCCATATCAAGTAATCTCCAATGCAGAAACGGTTACTTCAAGATCGCCTGCAGCCGATGCCTTTGCATAAAGGCTTTCTCCAGCTTTTAGGACAAGTTTGTTAGCAATTAGTTCGACAGAAGAATCTGCTGGAACTTGCAATGTATTTGCAAGCTTACCGCCAGTAATAGCAGTCGCTCCGTCGTAAATACAGAGGTCAACATCAGCACCACTTAAACCGTCTACGTTTGCAACTAGCACAGACAACACAACAGAAACGTCACCAGTAGTGGTAGGTGCAGCGTAAATTAAAGCAAAAGAAGTCGTAAGGGCAGCAGATGCCCGATTAAAAGTTTCAGCCATTTTAGAAATTTAGTGTGTAAGTAACGAAATCAACCAAGTGCAATAGCAAGACCCAGAGATGTACCTTTGTTGGCATCTACATATTGCTTAGTTGCAGCCTTAAGTGCAGCATCAGGATCACCAGACAGAGTCAGATCACCAGTCAAAGTGCCGCCAGCAAGGGGCAGCTTAGTGGCAATGCTATTAGTGACTGTGGTGGAAAAGTTAGCGTCATCACCAAGAGCTGCTGCCAGCTCATTGAGTGTATCCAGGGTACTTGGGGCGCTTGAAACCACACCTGCAGCCGCTACAGAAGCTGCATTATCAGCGTATGCAGTAGTTGCAATCTGAGTGCTATTGGTGTTAGCAGAAGCAGTAGGGGCTGTAGGAGTCCCAGTCAAGGCTGGGTCAGCAAGAGGAGCTTTCAACGCAATAGCGTTGGTGTTAGCAGTTATGTTTGTAGTATTGGTTGAGATATTATTTGCATTGTCTACCAAAGTCTCAACAGACGTGGTAGTTTCTGCACCACCATTAGAGGTGTCAGAATAAGCAATAGTATCTGCTTTAATTGTTCCAAAAGCCATAATTTAGTTAGCCTAATACGAGAAATTTAGAGCCATTATTGATCTGGAGAGTTACACCCGATTGGAGTGCAACAGGTCCAACAACAGCTGCATTTGTGTTGGCAGCGATAATTTTGTTGGTAGTAAGTTGATTAGGCGTTTCAATAAAAGCAGAATCACCTCCACCTCCACCAATGTCACCCCAGGCGGCACCGTCATAACCCTCAAATGAGGTGGTAGTGGTGTTGAAACGTAAGTTGCCAGCAGAAGGAGTAGATGTACGTTGTCCCGTAGATCCAGCAGGGATCAGGGCTTCGCCTGTGATGTTGGTCTGCTTGACGTAATCAGATAGTTGAGCAGCTCCAGATGGAAGTGTTACGGCACCCGTCTGTTGATTGATTTCAAACGAGTCACCTGCTCTAAACGTACCCTTGTCGTTGACGGTAACAGCCCAAACCTTACCACCGTTGAGTTCAATAATCTCATCAAGAGGGTCAGGAACACCACCATTTTCAGGCAGGGCACTGTAATTAGTTCCAGAGCCCACGTACTCCATCGTGTGACCGCTAGAAGCAATCATTGAACGGAGATAGAAGCTGACAGCAGCCCCTTGGGCAATGTTGTACTGGATACCTAGGTTTTCTGACCGATCATTCGGGTCTGGCCGGATAACAGTGACAGTCCACCCTGACCCTGCAGCAGCAGAGCTAAGGATTTCATAAGTGGTAGTCCCGTTGCTATCGACCACGTCCATTAGCATGTTGGACTGGGGCCTTGTAGCAGATCCGTGCCAGCTAGCTCCAGCAGTAGGAGCATCAATCGTCACAGTGTTGGTGTAGGGAGCACCAGGAGAGGCAGTGACAGCTGTACTTACAGTAGAAGTAAAGATTGCTGTGGTTGATCGACCATCAGCAATGAGTGCTTGATCACCAAAGTCAGTAGTGGAGGCAGCCAAGTTGGCCTGTCCACCATTTAGACATTTAATATGGTACTTGTTAAAGAAGGCGTAGCTCGACGTACATTGAGCATATCCGTTGTTAGTTACAAGGATGCCCGGCCCATTAAGACCAACGTGAGTATAGCTGTCGCAAACAATGGAGCGAAGAGGACTTGAAGCAGCAACTGCAGAACCATCAATTAGAAGACCACCGCCAGTTGGGGCAGAATCCAAATCACCGGCTTGACCACCGCGAGGGTTGTGAGCCTTCAGGTTGCTGTTATCAATCTCGCTATCAGAGAAGTTTGTGCAACTCTGAATATAAGGAGACTTAAGAATACGAGCCCCTTGATAAAAGGCAACGTTCCAGCCCTGTTGAATAGGCAGAACTGGGTCATAAGTGTTTGAGATACCAGTACCAGCTTTAACACCAGTAAAGGTAAGGTTTTGCAGAAAGGAACCGCTGTTGACCTCAAACAGTGTATTTGTTTGTGTAGCAACAGTCGGGTGAATGATGCAGCTACGAAGAGATTGTCCAATGATCGAGACGTTGCGCCTCTTGATTTGGATAGGAGCAACCTCTTGGTAAACACCTGCAGCAACAATAACTACCTGACCATCTCCGTCACCACCGACAGTGATCTCCAAACCAGAGCCAGAACCACCAAGATCTGAGTTATTAGCACTCAGAACATCGTCGATAGAGTAGTTTTCGAGGGTTGAGGTGTTGTTGATGGTGACTGCAGTGACAGCACCATTTTCGACAGTGATATTTGCAGTAACACCGGTACTGCTACCACCCGTCAAGGGGACGGCGGAATAAGAAGCATCGACATAGCCACTACCACCATCTGTGATGCTGACATTGATTTCAGCGTTAATTTGGTTAATAGCGGCTTTGATTGAAGCCTTAGGCGTACTAATGCGATGACCATCAGCTGCATCGCTACCTGCGTTGGAGTCAACGTAGACAACTTTGGGTGAGTTGGTGAACGTACCACCAGAGACAAGAGCTAGCCAAGCGTTTCCATCCCATACAGAGATGGTCTTGTCATTGTTGTTCTGAATCCAGGTTTTACCGACTTGCCAATCGCTGCCTGTAGGAGTTGTCGTTTGAACAAGCGTGTCGAAACGACGGGCAGCTGCGGAAGCCGTAAAGATATTGCCGTCAGTTGGAGTGGGTGAGCCAGCATTCTGCTCAGCGTAGTCAATTTTGTCAGCATCTTTGATTCGATCAAAGTCAATGCTATTGACTGCCAGACCAAGGTCAATAGACCCGTTACCGTTGCCAGTAACACTGACACCTGTTCCATCAGAAATGATGTTGTTTTCGATGGCATAATCAATATGCTCATCAATCGCTTCAGTTGTAGCGATGTGGTTGTTGCTGTTGAACCAACTTTCTGAGCCAGTCAGAATGTCGGCATCCTTGATACGGTCAAGGTCAACGCTATTAGCACCGATACCAATAGTTGGGTTTCCGTTTGTGGAGGTGTAGGTAAGACCGTCCTGAACAGAAACGTCGTTATCTAGGGCATCGTCAATTTTGGCTGTAATTCTGTTTTCGATTGCCCCGGAGGTTGCAATCTGAGAATTATCAGTCGTCCAAGTTTCACCAGTGTGGAGAGTTTCCGTGGTGTTGTTCCAAGTCTCGCCGTCGAGATGGGTCTCCAGGGCGTTACGGGCGTTTGTCTGGGCTGTGTCTTTGCCGTCGATGTAGGCACGAACAGCAGTGTCCAGAGCGTCCGCATACGCTTTTGTGGCAGCCTCTTGTGCAGCGGTGGGATCAGCCAGGTTGGTGATCTTGTTACCGCCAAGGGAAACGTCGTCAGGGAATACCGCGTTAAACAGCGGCACAAACTGAGCGTCTTCCTGTGCTTTGTAGAGAAGCTGTGTGTAGTTGTCGTTGAGATCCTGGGATCGAATAGCAGACCCTGCAAAGAAGGTAGCTGCCAGGTTGTCAACGTTAGTGTTCCGCTTGACAATAACCTCTACACCTTGTGCAGGAGCAGTAGTCAGCTGAACGGTTGTGGCGTTGGCGAGAGAATATGCAGTTGTAGCAACACTATCGACTTCGACAATGATGTCGGTAGTTGCTAGGTATGGAAAAGTGAAGGGGAATAGGACCGTAGTCCCATCCCCTGTAAATGTATTTTGGGTAACAGCCATTACCGTTAATAGTTAAGGATTGATGTCTTCAAAACGGAGGCGATTTATAGCTTTTTCTCGTGTTTGATATTTTTCAAGAAGTTCTTGTCGTTTAACTTCAAGATCGTCAGCAAACCTCATAGTCTCAGGGTGTTCGGGGTTGCCATACATCATCATGTCACGAGCAGTTTCAGTGAAAGGGGTTTTAATAGCTCTCAGTGATTCATAGACAGCAGAGTCTTTAAGTTCCTCAGGAGGATGGTCTTCGTCTGCAGCAAGATCACCTTTATACCTATCACTCTTGAAGTATTCCTTGAAAGCACTTTTTAATTGACCATCAGCAGCTTGTAGCTCAATGAACTTGCTGATTTGGGCATTGTCCATACCTTGATTCGCTAGCTCACGGGTATCTGTGTCAAGCCTGAGACCGTGCTTATACAGAAGTTTGTGAATAGGATCGTGGCGTTCTTTAGAGAACTGAAGACCGAGTGGACGGAATAGGTTCACAAGACCAAGCAAGTTACCTGCTCCAAAGCCATAACCTTCTCGTGTGAGAGGTTTAGCTGTGAGAGGATCCAAACGATGAGGCGAGTGCATAGTCGCACCAAGGCCTGTCATCTTTGCTAGGTGGAATTTGTGATAAGGCTCAATCTTACTGCGGGTCTCCCTGACGTATGGGTCAATCGCCTCCCCAACCTGTGACCTGAAGGAAATGCCATATTGCATTCCCCTCCATTTGTTTGTGAGGATTTTGTTAAAATCTTGTTCTGTGGCAGCAGTAACAAGTTCAGCCACTTGACTGATCTGTGCCAGATATGACTTGTTGATAAAGTTAGAACCGATTACTGAAGCCAGATCAATGCCTGGGTTTCCGTAGCTGTGCATGTTTCCAGCTGCGATATTGGTAGAGTCAGCAACGATGCCCAGAACAGTGGCAAGAGGATCGAGATAGCGATAATCGATCTCTATCCCAAACTTTGTGTAAGTAAAGGGTTTATTACCTGCTCGCCTCCAAAGTTTTTGCTCTTCAGCACCAATAGGTCCCGCACCAGTCAAGTTGCCAAATCCAGCTTCAATAGCTGCAAAGCCCAAGGCTAGATAGGACATACCCTCGACACCGTCACGTACAGCCCGGTAACGAGGTGAGCCTTTGCGGTACTTAGGATCTACATGCTTAGCAATCGTGGAGAGACCTGGGAACAGGTTGATTGAAGCCTGTGCAAGCAGCGAAGGTGTTTTAACGAACGTAAAACCAAGAAACTTGGCTCCTGGGAAGGAAGCAACATTAGTCAAAGCTTCTGTAAACCTGTCAGCCTTACCAATGGTTTTTTGGAAAGTAAAGGTATCGCCAAGCTCAATAGCTTCAGGGTCAATAACCGTGATGCCGTCTTCTGCCACAACATCTAGCATTTCGATCTCAGTTTGCTTGGTAACAAACTCGCCAAACTCCTGAGCCGATTTAGGTGTAGGGGGTCGGTCGTTAAGACGAATAATGGCTTTGTCTACAGCACGCTGAGTAGCGACCTGACGGGCAGCAGCAACTCGGAAATACTGATCCATCGTTCCCATCACTTTGCGGATGGGCTCAAACATTGGGCTGTTGAGAACTTTGTGGCTAAACTCAGCAACGTTAAAAGCATACTTTTCAAAAGCATTAGCTTTACCATCCATGAGCTTTTGCTTGACGTGCATCATCTCTTTATAGAGATCTTTGTCCCAGACGATGTACTGCCCAGCTTCCGCCATTGCGGGCTCAGTGTTATTCCAGATGCGACCTAAAAGGCTGACCATCTCTCGATGGGTGTTGATGGTTGCAGACATTTTTGCAACGGCTTCGCGTCTTGTTTGAGCGTGGATGGCACCAGGCTTGATAGAGCCAAAGTATTGCAGCAACGGTTGTCCAGTAGACATATAGAAACCACTCCAGAAGTTAGTGGATTGGGTTCCAGTTCCGCTGAGGAGGTCGCCTACATAGACAGCATCAACGTTTTTCGCGTTAGCAGAAAGAAGTGTCTTAAGGGTGTTAAGGCGGGACTTAGGATCAGTAGCTGTCCAGTTAAGAGCATCAGCAAACTTACCAAGCTTTCTAAGGGCTCCTTTTGGATTGACACGGAGTTCATTCCTCATAGCCTGAAGCTGACGAATCATTATGTCCGTCTGGGCATTGCCTTCCTCAAGCTTTTCAATTTCTGGCTTCACCAGACTTTGATAGAGGGGGTTGTCAATACTGACACCTCTGTAGCTGGAAGATTCAGCAATTTGACGGAGGCGATCACCAGTTGCACCAAACTCATGACGTTGGAGCTGATAGACACCTAGATAGTTATCGAGAAGCTGCTCTGCAGTCTGAGCTGCCTCAGGCATACCGTCTTTAACTTGACGAGCTAGAGCCTGGGGAATCTCCATAAGATTTTCATTGATACCATCGAGAATCTTGTAAAGGACCTCAGTACCAAAAGGGTCTTTTCTCAGGATGCCTTGCTGATCAACAAAACCAATACGAGAATCTTCAAGGATAGATTCAATGATGTCAGAGTCAGCAGCAAGCTCTAGATACTCTTTAGCGATTCGAGCAGTGTCCTTGTCCTGTACTTTGGCCGCAATCTCTGAGTCCTGCATACCACGAAAGGTCTGAATCTTGCGTTCAGCCTCAACGGCTTGCTTCAAAGCCTCAGGGCTACGAGCAAGAGAGCGAATCATTGCATTGCTGGTACGTGCCTCAATAGGAGCAGCAGTACCCTGCTTTGAGACATAGTCAGGCTTGTGGGGACCCATCAGTTTGCCCCGTGGCTTGGTGGGAACAAGCTGCTCAGCATTCTTCCCTGCCTCCATCGCTTCCTTGCGAGTGGTAGGGGCGATGGCTTCGTCAGTCTTTGCGACGACTTCGTCGATTTGCTGTGGAGAAAGTGCTGACTCTCCACTCTTTAATGTCTCAGCTCGCTGTAGGAACTCAGCATTTTGACCATTAAATTTGGAGTACAGACCCTCACGTAGCAGAAGCTGTTTAGCCAACTCAGCGTTGACTTCCGCCAGTTGCTGGTTCATAGGCTCCAGCTCAACCCTAGTGGCCGCTGCAGTCGCCCCAGCGGTCTCTTGCTGAGCCTTTAGGGCTGCAACTTCAGCATTAAGGCTTTCGATCGTGTCAACGCCTTCTGGGTTGAATGCGGGACGCTCTGCATTCTCAAAGCGCATCAACAAACGAGTCCTTTGATCGCTGTCAGGACCCTGGCGGATGATGTCTAGGAAGTCATCAATGTTGCCGCTGTTAAGACCTTTGATGCGGCGACCTGCTGTGATGGTGATACCAAGCGGGAATTTGTGGACACGCTTGCCATCTTCCCCTTTGAGCTTGCGGAGAGACTGAATAAACTCAACCTGACGGGCAGAAAGGTTGAATGGGATAGCAGTCATCTCTGCTGTCAGGTCATCTAGACGCGGAGCGTTCATAGAACGGGCCTGAAGATCTGCAATTTGCGTGGGAAAACGCCCAACAGCAGTCGATTCAGCAGTCAGACGCCGTGATGTCTCGTCAACTTGGTTAGCCAGAGTGGCTTTAGCCTTTTCTAGCTCCTCAATCTTGACATCAATGTCGTCTAATTCCTTAAAAGTGCCTGTAAGCTCAATGCCATCAACAACTTCTTCTGTTGGGTCTCCTCCGAACTTCGCAGTGAAATAAATATCGTCGAGTCGGTCTGCTTCGACGATGGCATCAGTGCGGTCTTTGAGGAAAGTTTTGAGAGTTTCGTTGCCTCCAGCAACTTCTTCAATAATTTCGTCAAGAACATTGTCTCTCCAGCCCTCACGAATGAGGTTTTGTTCTAAGGATTTGGAATTTTCAAAGGATTGATCCCAGTATTCTTGACTGAGTCGGTCAAAGAGTTGCTTGGAAGCTCTGGGACCTTGTTCTCTAATAGTTTTGTCGGCTTGACGGGCAGCTCGGTTGGCAGCCCACGCCTTAAGTTTAGGTCCAACAACTTCTCCAACGCCGTAGAGACCAGCAGAGGTGAGAGCGCCATCAAGGCCAACAAGGGCGCGGTTATGTAGAGGATGGTTTTCATCAGATGTTTGAATTGCTTGGCTAAATGGTGTGCTTCCGAACAGTCCAGCAGTGACATCACCGATCAGTGTTGTGTCTTCAGCTGTTCCATCAGCCGCAACAAAGTCACCAGCAAAATCTTCTACAGCACGAAGACCGTATCCAGTAGCACCTGCCCGCCCAGCAGAGATTTTTCCACCAAATAGACGGCCACCGTGGACATATCGACCAATAGTGCGGATAGCTTTGCCATATCCGGTGCTGTTCTCAGGGACAAGATTGAAATCTACTTTTTCGGGCTGTCTTTCAAAATTATCACCTAAATCGAAGCCAAGACCTTCGGCAAGGCGGCCTGAGGTGTTGATTGCTTCGTTATATCCCTGAACACCGAGATTGTAGATGCCTTCGAGCAGGTCTTCGCCACTACCAGCTACAGCATTGTTGATTTCATTGAGAACTTTTTGAACAGGGTTTTGATTTGCTTGTAGCTCTTCTTTGGCCTGAAAATAACGATCTCTACGGTCTACATCAGCCTCGGGATCACGGTCTGTAAGCATTTCATCGACCTTCAGAACAATCTCATCGACGAGAGTGCCTGGACCGTCTGCTTCCTCTTTGACTGGGGCTTGTTCTTCCTCAGTAGTCTCAGACTCAGCCGGTGCTTGCGCTTCAGCTTTCCTTTTTTCAGTTAGTTGATCAGGGGTCAGATAGATGTCATCCGACATCTCATCGTCGGGGAGATTGATTTGATAGGGCATAGCTTAATTAAGGCCTTTTAATGCGTCGTAAAGAGAGTTACGCCTCTTGTCATAAAGAGAGTGATGGAATCGCAGCCATTGACGCATCACCTCGAAGTATTGGTCGTCTTTTGCGTTAGACGATTGCAAGATGAGGAACAAATGGGGATACTCATCTTCAAGTTCCTTAAGAGCAAAGGTGAGCTGAGCAATAGGATCAGACTTATCTCGCTTCATAGATGCCGCAAAGTTTTCGAGATTTGTGCGACGATCAAGGCGGTGTCCAAACAATCCATAACCAGTTCCTTGGTCATGAACTTGTGTTGTAATGCCTGAAGACTCTTCCATCATTGCATTAGCAATAACAGTAGCCCCTTTGCGGCTTAGACCGAACTCATCACGAGCAAAGTCAAAGGCATATTTATAGGTTACTTTGGTTGATTTTTCACCCTGCGGTGATGGGTATTCCCGCCGTTCTAGGGTGCCAGTTGAGGGATAAAATTCAGCCTGGGCGGCTAAGAACTGTCTTGGAGACACATCAGCAAGATCAGATAGACGGTCAAGCTTTTCATCGATTACTCCGATTTCCCACTGAGCCGAGAATCTTTGTAGTTCTTCTGCAGTCAGGAAGATACCTGTGTCTGCATCGAGTTGACCCAAAAGACCACGGACAGCGTTGGCATTTGTTTGAGGGTTCAGATAACTAACTCCAGACCTTTTACCGCCTGGAATAGTGGTGAGTGCGGTTTCTCCAGACACAAGTGCCTGGCGTGAGCGTTTGTATGACCCGAATTTGATGGCATTACTAAGACGCTCTTCGTTGAAGGTGTCAAATTCGCGAGCTTTAATTGGCTCGAAGAGATCAGGACGAATTTCTTTGATGGCTTTTCTAAGACCATCTGGTGTCGGATTGGTATCAGTGGCGTAGTAGTTTTTGACAAAATCAAGAACTTCCTGCTTCCTAAAATCAGCAGCTCGCAACATGTCAGATCCAGAAGATTCACCTGTAAGGATCTTTTGAAGCTGATCAATACGCTTATCAACTTCTGGTATTTCCGCCTCAATTTCACTGTTTAGCTGAGTTATAACACGATCAACCTCTTCTCTATTGACAGTCATCTTGTCGTAACTATCAGCAAGCTGGCTCAACCGTTTGTACTCCTCAGGAGTTTGAGGAACGGTCAGAAGGTTGTCGCGAATATGATCAGCCAGTGCGAACGGCGACACACCAAGCATTGATTCGTCATTGCGTTGCTTGATAACGACAATGTCAGAAATGTCAGTGTCTAGGACCTTCTCAAACAACGGAGACTGAATCTCATCAGGGAAGGTTGCCAGCTCTTGCAAGGTCTCGTCACGCATAGCAGCTAACTCTGAGGGATCGCTGAGAGTCAATGCTCGCCGTTTGAAGTTAAAGACAAGCATTTCTGCTTTATCTTTTAGTTCTTTCTTAAGAGCCTTAGCAGTGGTATCGCGGAAGCTGTCGATCTGTTTTTCAACTTGAATCAACGCCTCAACACCATATTCTTTTCCGAGATCAGAGCTAAGTAGAAAATCCCTGAATTCTTGGAGCGGTTGCAGTGAGTTCGTCGTCTCACCCACAAGCTTCGCAGCTCTAGTCAGGTTTTTGCTGGCATTCAGGGGATCCTTCATGACAACAGAGCTAGCCAGAAGAGGAAGGTCTTCTGCAAAGCGTTCTGATGCAGCACCAACCTGTAGCTCACTGATAGCTCGGCTAATGCCTTTATCTTTTGTGAGTTTGTTGTTGTCGCTGAAATGTTTCTGCGTTACTGACTGAACAGCCTTAAGAAGAGCAGGTTGGAAATACTCTGCCAGGATTGGTGTGGGGACGTTCAGTAGATCATCAGAAGACAGAGAGCCACGGATTTCTTTATTGAGCAGGATGTGAAGGTCACGCTCAAAGTTAGGGTTGCCATAGGCCAAGGACCCGTCTTCCAGAGCCCGAGTGATGGTTTCCTCCATCCGACGTTCTAGACCTATAGCACTCTTGATAGCTTTACCCTCAAAGGCTCCATACATTGCCCAACCGTTGTGGGAGCGGAGATTAGTTGCATCTCGGAGATTGCCCTCGTTCTCCATTGCGTTGGCTTGGGCATCTAGATCTGCACCAGCATTGAAACGCTGCAACTGGTTGATCTTTTCAAGAGCACCAGCACCGTTAAGGTCGAGTAGCTCACGCATCCGTGCCTCTTCACGGGCTGCCTGGTTTTCCTCGTTAATTTGCTTGATTTGATTTTCAGCAAGCGTGGAGGATAATTTAAGAAAGCTTTCTCCGAAGCTAGACAGAGCTTTGCTTTCCTGAGACATAAACTGAAGGCTCAGTTGATTGCGAACAATCTCCTGGGCATTCTGCATATCCCTTATTTGTTTGTCGAACTGCATCGCAAGCCGTTGACTATCCAACGCTTGCTGTCCAACGATTTGATTATTCTTTGCCGCAATCTGGGCATTAGTAATCTCGTTACTCTGTTGCAGCCGAGTATTGTTGATTTCTACTTGGCTATTCGTTCGAGCATTTTGTGCCTCAAACTCATTAGCTTGCAGTAGACCCTTTTGATAGGCATCGAGTGCTCTTTGCTGAGAGTCAGCGTGTGCTTGTAACTGTTTTGTTCTGTCTACAGCTCTAAGGTCGCTTCTTACAAAAGATTCACGCCTTTGTTGTCCAACAGAACGGAATGGAGTGTTAGACATTAGCTCATGTAGGATTCAATACCGGCGAGGTTTAGACCACGTCCAGCAGTGGGGGGTTTCTTGATCATTGCGTTGGCACTCATACCAGCACTTACGCCGCTAAGGATCGATCCTCCAATACCAGCAACCAGCCCCAGCGTGGAAGGCCTTGGAGAAGCTGTAGGCATAGCCGCATAGCTGGGTCCTTGCAGCGGGCCAGGGTCATTCATAAACTCACCAAAGACCGGCTTAGGTGCATACTCTGCAAACACCGGAGGTGCCACATCAGGCAAGCTGATTGGATCGACAGGGCGAGGCATGATCGAAGCAATAGCCTCAGCATCTGCCTGTGCTTTACCAATAAATGCGTTAGTGGTTTGGGAATAGAAATCCCCCATAGCGGTTTCTAGGTTCCGCTGTGCCATACGCATGTCACGGCCATATTTAGCCCCTTCGTTAAGCACACCAAGACCAACACTCTGACCACTCTGTCCAGCGGAAAGCAGGGTTCCTTGGGCCATCAGACTAGAAGCCATAAGACGCTCTGCCTCAAAGGCACGTTGAGCCTGTGCTTGGTTACGGCGTTCTTGTGCTGCCTCTAGGTCTGCATTGAGGTTGAGCCTATTGAAGCCCTTTTGGGTTTTAGCACGTAGCTCAGAAAGAATAGATTGATTGAGTTGACCCTGGAATTGCAGCTGATTATTCATGTTAGTAAAGTCATTCTGCTGCTTAGCCATCAGGAACTGCCGCTGCGTTTGTGCATTAGCGAGGTTCGTTTGCTGAGAGCTAAGAATCCAGTCATTTAGTTGTCGCTGGTTAGAAATGCTAATTTGAGCATTCTGCTGTTCCATGTCGAACAGCGCCTGCGACTGGGCAAGTGATGCCTGTTGTTCAGCAGCTCTATTGGCTGCCTGCATTTGGTTAAAGGCTTGAGTATCTGCAAAGTCAGCTGCGGCGTTAGCTTGCTGAAAACCAGCAATAGTTTGGACACCGCCGACCACTGCAGTTGCAATACCCAAGCCGATTACGGGATCGCACATAGCTTGGCAAATTCAACGTAAGTAAGACGTTTTGGACCTACGGGCACGTAACACAAACGCTTGAAACCCAGCATGTGCAGGAGCTTGCCGTGCATCTTGTTTCTGGGGTCCATAATGTTATGGAGCATTGTGTACTTTTGACCTTCTATCCACTTCTTTGCTTCTTTGAAGAAAAGGATGGGCATTGTCTCCACAGCAGGTGTGGTGAGCATCCATACACGTCCTATACCATTGTCTTCTTCGACCACACCAGCGAAGCCCGAAAGCTCCCCGTCAGGGTTGTAGAAACAAATGGGGTCTTTAGACAATGCAACGCTCATAGGAAGGGCGTAAAAAGGAGGGTGTCCAAGACCCTCCAATTCCCGTCTGTCTTCCCACCGCAGAAGCCCGGAACTCTGCCAGGCTAGTTCTACTGTGGCGGGAAGTATGTATTCAGATTTGATTGATTCCTTTGGTGGTGTAGGTTCCATACCATGTGGCAGCGACAAACGATACGGGGAAGGGTGTGTTTGATGTGATGGTGACATCGGCATCTGTTCCCTTTCCGTAGATAGGAATGGTGTTATCAATGATTTCAGGCAATGGTGCAGAGTTTGCCTTATATGAGTTGGCGATGGTTTGCGGGAAGCTGTAGGTCTTTGTGGTGCGACCTTTCAACGAAACACTTGCATCAAACGGACCCGAGTCAGAACTTTGAATAACCAGGCGGGTTACTCGGGGGATATTGACCACATCAGCCTGGACAGTGCCACTTGCCTGAGCACTCTTACGGAAGAACTTAGGCAGTCCAAGGGTTGTGGTGTATTGATACCCGAGGGTTATACGTGTAGCAGTCGTTCGGTTTCCAGGGATCTCTACATAATCATTCACACCGTTGTTTCCGTGGGTGGGGTTGCGGTAGATAGTTCCCTTTGAGGTTGATGAGTCGTCTACAACAACTACCGGTGTGAGGGTGCTGTCATAGGTGTTTGTTGGGAATAAGACTCTAGTCTTGTCGTTAGCTGAGTCATAAGCAACAGTGAGGCTACTTGTAAATAAATCCAGACGGTACTCATAAGCAATACCGTTCTCATTAACAGCTGTGCCCTCGACATCAGACAGAACAGTACAAGTAGATAAACACACCCCATTTGCTTGGGATGTGACGAAGAACATTTGATCGTGGTTGGCAGCTTGCACCAGGCAATCACCTGGGAGGTCCCATTTGATCCAGGCAGCCATCACACGGTCATTGCCGCTATTGAAGAATTTGAAGATATAAAGCTCGTCCGGCTCGTCCTCTCCAAGGAAGGTAACCATCGACGCGGAGCTGTTGGCGATCATTGACCGCAAGTTGCCAGGCACATAGTTAGGCGAGGTCCGAGACAAGTCAGCCCTAGTGGGTCGGTTGTCTACGGAAGTAACAACCATTTCTGTGACTTGGGAGAAGTCTTGGTTCTCGTCTACATAGACGATCGACGTGCCGGTCTCTACAGGAGCGATGTTGGGGTTGTTAGCCAGAGTGCTGAATGCCTTGATCTGTGCCGTAGCGGGGCCAAACGCCTCACCCTCAGAGCTGAGCATGAACTGGGCATTCTCAGAAAAGATCAGCAGACCCAGCTGGTCGCCAATGGCGTACCGCATAGACACAGGCCTCAGGGAGCCCGAAGCAAGGTCCACAACGTCTGCGTCTGAAGTAGTCAGAGCAGAGACCCGGAACATATTGAAGAAGTTGCCGGGCTGAGAGCAGATGACGTTGGTGCCAGCCAGCATCACCAGACGGTTGCGGAAAAAGCTCATGCCTGTGATCTTCTGGCCGACGAAGGTAGGCATCGGGTTGGTGTTGTCGTCACCCACTCGACGTTCAACCCAATAGAGATCGTCCCCTGCCTTGTCTGCCTCGTTCAGGGACCGGAAGGTGAAGGTCCCGTTTGTCTCACGAATGATCGCGTGAGGCATCGTGTCAGGGTCGATCGTGGTGATGATCCCTGAGTCAACGGTCTCTTCCCAGGCACCCACACCAGAGTTGGCGGACCCGTCCACCACGAATTTCACGTAATACTCGTCGCCTTCGACCTTGTCGAGGTTTTGGATTTTCAGAACCATTCCCGCAACACAAGAGCCCGGAAGGTCCGCAACGTCTCTCACGCTGCCTTTGAATGCCTCAAGGGAGTTGGACGACAGACCACCACGGGCTTCGATCGTGAAGTCGCTGCTCTTGGTGATGTGGATGACGTTTGAGATCTTGGTGACGGTGAAGCTGCCTGGAATCTGTGACGCAAGGTTGTCGATGATCAACTCAACGCTGATCGTTCCCGTTGCAGGGGTTGTATAGGTGTACTTGGTGCCATCCAAAGTCACCGTGTATTTGGTGTCATAGCCAGCAACCCGAAGGATGATCAGAGCCTCAGGGTCACGGGTGGGGCTAGTGGTCGAGAGCGTGCCGACTGTCTTAGTCCTATTCAGGACAAAGTTGTAGTCATTGATCTGCAGCATCTCGAAGTCTTTCTCCGCCACGCCGCTCACGTAGGCGGTTGCTGCAGCTGTCTGGGCGTTGACAGTCGCCTCGGTGCCGTTCAGGGCATTCCAGACCCGCAGCTGACCCGTAGGACTGAACTGCCCAATGTATTGCTCATTGGAGTCCCTGAATATAGAAAACCACCGACCATCTGCTGTGGCGTTAGTCAGGGCTGAGACGAGCTTGAGGCCCGGTCTTTTAAGCAGACCATAGGTTGGGTCAGGAATGCAATTATCAGCCTGTGTGAGCTGTCCTGGGAGCTTCAGGGAGTCCGGCTGCTGGGAGAACCCACCTAGGAAGTTAGGTATTCTTTGCGATACAGAAGCCATCAGCGGGACAGGGTACGGAACGGTTGATAGCCGATGTAGTTATTGAGCCCATCTGGCTGGCCAAAGATATTGGGTTTGCTGGTTTGCGTGTCGTACTCGATGCAGATAGCACGAGTGGTGGACTCGTCGGTTGAGATGAGCTGAACAAGCTCTTCTGAAGTCACCAGACGTGATGCGTAGATGCGAGATGCACGAGCTGTGATGTACTCACGGTAGGGCTGAGGGCAATCCTCAAAATCAAAATTCCAGACCACATCGCAATACAAGGTCTCGTCAAAGGTGTAGCTGTGCTTTTCCTTGTCATAGAACTTGCCCTGACGCTCGACGACAAGCATCTTGTCTGAGCCGTGCTTGTAGAAGGACAGCGTGAAGCTGATCAGATTGTCAGGAACGGAGATCTGGTTATCTGTGCCCCGTGAGAAGGGGTATTCGAGTTCGGTATTGAAGTTCCACCCCTCAGCCAAAACATTCCGCGTCGTCTCCTCCAAGATGGATTTGGCTGTAAAGACCTCAGGGTTGTCGGTGTCGAGGGTGGTAACAGCCGCTCCGCCGATGCAAGACAGCATCTGGTTTACGGCATCTAGGACAGTAGTACGTGCGGACATAAGTGATATTTAGCTGAGTGTGGTCGTCCCGGTCTGGGGACTAAAAAAAGGGGGCCGTAGCCCCCAAATAATCAGACGTTGCGGAATGCACCAGCAACAGAAACGCGGACAGGACCCGCGCCCATTGCAAGGCGACCCACGATGAGATCCAAGTTATCCACACTTTCATGTGGCTCTGACTATATCTTCACCCCTTTGGGTGCTGGACGCTGATGGCGTATTACGTGAGAAGCGTCTCACACCGCCTAGTCGATGCACGTTCCCTACACGCTTGTAGGGCTTCGCTCAGGATTGCCATAGCTTTAGCCTTAGGTTTCCCTGAATTCATCCAGTGTTTATCTAACAATTACTTGCTAGAGGGGCAATCACTTACCCTGATACATGATGGACACATCCGAACCAGAAGTCTGGACAGAAGGACCGATTGCTTCCACACAAGCCGCAGCATCGCGGTGGAAGATGAGACCACAGGAGTTAGCGAAGTCGGTGGTATCACCGTAATCGTTCTTC
>MDTD01012664.1_pt1 | contig 18180 bp, 6 predicted proteins | sample 811221 | NCBI WGS metagenome assembly MDTD01 (sample SAMN05326646, study PRJNA326480) | marine metagenome | isolation source: seawater | place: Pacific Ocean: South West | collected 2011 | reverse complement strand
ATAACTGGATTTTTAAAAACTTTAGCAATTCTCATTTGGGCTAAGGCAATATTTAATATATTTTTACTATTATTTAATTGGTATTCTTCAAAAAGCAATAGTACTGTTAAAAGAAAGTTGTTACCATTATTTGATAATGTTGGTAAAATAATTATATTTTTAGGAACAGTATACTTTGTAATGGTTAGCTGGGGAATTAATCCTGTTGGGTGGCTTGCATCTGCTGGTGTACTGGGTGTTGTTCTTGGTCTTGCAGCAAAAGATACATTATCCAATTTATTTTCAGGCATTTTTATTATGATGGATTCTCCTTATAAAGAAGGAGATTATATTAATTTAGATTCTGGAGAGCGTGGTTATGTTTTAAATGTAGGTATTCGAAGTACTCGTATTATGACACGTGATGACATTGAAATTACTATTCCAAATTCTGTGATTGCTAATGCTAAAATTATAAACGAAAGTGGTGGTCCTCATGAAAATGAAAGAGTGCGCTTATCAATTGGTGTAGCATATGGCTCTGATGTGGATAGTGTTAAAAAAATTTTGATTGATGTAGCAAAAAAATCTGGGTTAATTTCTGAAAAATTTGAACCTCGAGTTAGATTTAGAGAATTTGGAGAGTCTAGTTTAAATTTCCAGTTATTATTTTGGATTGATAAACCAGAAGCTAGAGGTAGAACACTTGATGCTTTAAATACATCGATCTATAAAGAGTTAAATAAAAATAGTATTGAAATTCCATTCCCCCAAAGAACTGTACATATTAAGAAATAAACTGTAATGGCCATTAATAAAAAAGAATGGTTTACTATTGATCAAAAACCTATATATCTAGCTCATGGTAGCTTTGGAGGGTGTTTTAAAACAGCTTATAACTCTAGATTAAAATGGTACGAAAGATTAGAACAAAATCCACATAACTTTTTAGTTAATGAGTTGTTTGAAGAGTTAAAAAAATCTAGAAAAGTGTTAAGTAGCTACTTGGATTGTAATCATAATAATTTAGTTTATTTTCCAAATCCATCAACTGCACTAAATGCTGTTATACGTAGTTTAGAATTAAATCAGAATGATGAGGTTATAACATCTAATCACGAATATGGCGCTTTAGATAAAACATGGGAATTTTATTCTGAAAAAAAAGGATTTAAATATAAAAAAGTAAATATCAATTTACCATTTGATAACAAACAAATTTTTATTAACTCATTTAAAAAATCAATTACTAAAAATACTAAGATAATATTTTTAAGTCATATAACATCATCCACAGCTCTAATTTTCCCTGTTAAAGAAATAATTCAAATAGCAAAAGATAATAATATATTAACTATTATTGATGGTGCGCATGCACCTGCTCAAGTAAAATTAAGTTTATCTGAATTAAACCCAGATATTTATGTTGGTGCATGCCATAAATGGATGTGCTCACCAAAAGGTGTATCTTTTTTGTATGCAAGTGATTCTATTAAAGATTCTATTGATCCAATTGTTATAAGTTGGGGTTATAAAGATCAGATGTTTAACGAAAAATCAAAATTTATTAACAATCATCAGTGGCAAGGAACTAATGATTTGAGTGCGTATTTTACTATTCCTGAAGTTGTTAATTTTTTAACAACAAAAAAATGGGATAAAATTGCTCAAGAATGTCACAATTTAATAATCCAGGCTAAAGATAGATTTGATGACATTAATTCATCATGTGAACCAACCTCAAGAAACAATGAACATCTTGGGCAGATGTTATCATTTAAATTAAACCAAAGTAGCAAGTTTTTAGATTTGATTAAGCAAGATCCTGGCAAAATAGTTGAACTACAAAAAACTATATTCTCAAAAACTAATATTCATATTCCAATAATATGGTGGAATAATTTAGCTTTAATGAGGATTTCCATTCAGGCATATAATAGCAAATCAGATGTTGACAAAATGTTTGATATGCTTGATTATTTTAATTTACTTTAATTGCTATATATCTTGAATATGTTTGAGAAAAATTTCTACTTTGATTAATTGTAGTTACTCCAACCAAAACAATATCTCCTTCGGATATATTTGCAATTGCATCATAGTAATCTTCAATATTTTCTATATTTTTCTCATCAATCTGAGTAATTAAATCGCCAGATTTGATTTCTTCTTTTGACGCTGGAGATTCTTTTTCAATTTCAGTTACCCTTATGCTTCCATTCTCATCTGTTTCAACTTTTAAACCTAGCAAATCAAAATCTTGCTTTTCAGTTTCATAACTACCATATAGGTCATCATCAGATGGCCTATCACTAAGTATGACAATTTTGTTTAGTTTCTTACCTTTTCTAATGATGGTTAAATTAACTTCTGTTCCAGGATATTTATGAAAAATAATATTTCTTAAATCAGAAGTTCCATTAATTTTTTTACCATCAATTTCAACAATAACGTCTTGTTTTTCTAATTGAGCAGTTTCAGCAGGACTATTTTTTAAAATTTGAGTAATCATTACGCCTTTGGTATCATTTAAATTTAATTTTAGAGATAAATTTTCAGAAATTTCTTGAAAAGATATGCCTAGCCATGCGCCCTTAACATCTCCCATAGTTATTAAATCTTCTATAATTCTTTTTGTTTGGTTTATAGGTATAGCAAAACCTACGCCAGCATTTGTTCTTGACCATCCATCAGTTGCTATAGCATTATTAATACCAACTAACTCACCGTCTAAATTAAAAAGTCCTCCCCCTGAATTTCCTGGGTTAATTGCTGCATCATGCTGAATAAAATCTTCAAAATTTCTAGCTGACATCACATCGCTTCTTCCTGTTGCACTTATAATTCCTGCTGTTACGGTATGATTTAAATTAATCCCAAATGGGCTTCCAATTGCAATAACCCATTCGCCAGGATATAAATTGTCAGAATTTCCCATATTTACTTGATTTAAATTTTCAGCATCAATTTTCAAAACTGCTAAATCTGTTTGTTCATGTTTTCCTATTACCTCAGCCTCATACTCTCTATCATCAAATAAAACAATTTTAATTGATTCAGCTCTTTCTACAACATGATTGTTTGTAACTATATAGCCATTTATCTTGTCAATAATCACACCTGAGCCAAGTGATCTTCCTCTTTCTTCAAATTGTGGAAACATATCTTCAAATTCTTTTGGCATTCCAAACCCAAAACCTCCAAACACATTATTTTGACTAACAGTTTCAGATATGATTGAAACAACAGTTGGGTTACCTATTGCTGCTACTTCAATAAATTTTTTATTAAAATCATCTTTTGTTGGCAATGCAAAAGTGAAAGAAAAGATCGAAATAAATACAATTAACCAATAATTTTTCATATACAAAAATACTCCTCAAACAATTTATTTAAAATTTTATGACATAAATTAATATTTAATTGTATTAAGTTTTTATAAAAAAGTTCCATTTTAATCAAAAATAATCACAAATTTTCAATTTAATTCTTGTTAGAATATTGTTTGATTGTTTACCTTTAAAGATATCAAAGTTATATTATTTTATATAATACATGGTATATGTGCGGTAATTTTCAATAAAATAGAGTAGAAACAATTGAATAAAAAATTTTTAAAAACAATAACTTCTTTATTAATCATATTCTTGTTTACATCCTGTGAGGACCCAGATCAAACAGCAACTGGCTCTACTTCTAATGATTGCGAAACTAATACAATTGGAACTGACAATTGTGGGGTAGGTGAGTTTCAAGCACCAATTGCATCTTTATTTTTTGATTTAAATGACAACTCTCTCAATTATACATATGACTTTTATTCTGTGTCTGGTATTGGTTATGGAAACACAATTAACCTTCCTTGTAGTATAAGAGAAACAGACTATGTTAGTTTATATACATTCCCTGAATACCTGCTTGAAGCAGAAAGTTGTGCATATGATAATTGTGGCTGGTGTAGCGGTGAAGGTATAAATCCTGACATAAGTCCAACACAATGTGAAGAAGCTCAAGGCATATGGGTAGAATCCTCAGATGAGCTAACTGATGCTGAAAATTATATATCAAATTATTTATTAGATGAAACATATGGAGGATTGTGTAGTTGCTGGTGTGTTGATAGTGATGGCGATATGGTTGATTGCACAAGTAACAATGCAGTTTCACAAGTATATACACAAGGAGTTCCTACGCAAGAAGGCGGACAATGTCAAAACATATTCATTACTAATCAAGCTGAGTGTGTAGATCTTGGCTGGATTTGGTTTACTGATTCAATTGATTGCTCATTGATGGATGCTAATCAAGATTGTGTCATGGAAGATGCCCAAGATACAGATATTTTAAATGTTGAAATTGCTAATTTCGATGCGGAATACAACAATATACTAAAGCTTGTTTGGGACCTAGAAGCAGGAAAGTATAATATAATAACACTAGAAGAGCCTATCTTCCTAGAAGAAACTATCATAGACTCTTCAGACACTTATGATATCAATAGGTATTGGACTATTATTGATGAGTGGGAAAATCTTGATGGAAAAGTTTATATTGACCATTCTCAATGGAATGATACTACTTATGTAATTTTAGAACCAGAAATTAATTGTGAAGAGATCATGGATAACCAAGTAGAGTGTGAAAGTGCAGGATCTTTGAAAGGTTGTTATTGGAATGGAGATATGTGCCAACGACAAGAATGTTCTGATATATTAGATCCTGATGATTGTGTAGGAAGTTGCGCTTGGAGTCTAGAATTTGATGATTGTAGAGATGATTCATATCCAGTACCTGTTGACATTACTTTAGATACAACATTTGAATACACAAAATCTGCACTAAACCCTGATTTATTAATGCAAAGAATAAATTCTGATTGCAACAATGATGGTATATTTACACCAGCTGAAGATTATGTAGATACTGGTGTTGATGGATGTCCATCAATATACGAACTAGGTGATGGTGATTGCGCATGCACTTATGACATTTCTGAAGAACTTAATCAGTGTTCAAGTTCTGATAGAGTATGTATCCCATCCTATGATTGTTCAGCAATTGACAATGAAAATAGCTGCATAGATGCAGACAATTGCTCATGGTCAGACACTGACCCAGGAGTAGGTGAAGATTTTGCGTGCACCGGCTATTACAATCCACTACTATGCGCTGATGGAACCGATCCAAATTTAGATGATTGGAGCATAGGTCTTCCTCTAGGAAATTACTCAGAAGATAACGGTCAATATGATTGTCAATCACCTTATTGTAATATTGAGGTAAGTTTAGATTCCTATAGAGGGGAACCTTTTATTGATAGGCCTGATGGATTAACTCGACCTGAAGTATTCTATGATGCTCCTATTGGAGATACTGGTGTAGGAAATGGCCAATGGCAAGGACAAGAACTTGAACCTTGGGCAGATTTAAATTGTAATTTCTTATATGATGGAAGCGCAGATGGCACAGGTAATGGTATTTGGGATGGAGATGAAATTTTTCAAGATTTAGATTTTGATGGCTTATGGAGCGTAGGCGAACCATTATACTCCCTTTCAGACCGACCAAATCAAATAATTGTTAATTATGATACTGACAACAATGGTGTTGTTAATGATTTTGATGGCGAGCCACAAGCTATAATTGAAATTGACCCCGATGAGATAAATTCAGTTATGGGCTATTTAAATGGCACATATGTATTATATGAAGATATTATTCAAGAGCAATTTATTCAAGATTATCAATCATATTCATACACTCCTATTCAAGAAATTCGAACCATTTCTTCTAATGAGATTATTGAAGATATACCCGCACCATTAATAAATAATGAATTCAATATTGCAAAAACATACTGGCCAACACTACCTGATGGTACAGATGTAGATGGTAATGGTACTCCAGATAGATATTATGATTATGATTATCACATATATAGCTATGATGAAGGTATTCATCAGCATTTATATAAACTGGTTCACCCCGCATATTATTACAATCCTGGATTTGATGAAACTCCAGATGATATAGCTGATGGTTTTTTTGAAATTTCAGACCTTGTTAAAGATACTATGCTTTTTGCTACAGGTAATATTCTGCGTAGCGGTGAGATTCACAAATTGCCTGCCTCGCGTGAGTATGTTGATGCTAATGGTGACGGCGCAATAAATCATATATACGATGTTACTAGAGAGTTTACAGTTGAATATGACACGCTAAATGTTCCTATGAGGAAAGTGTTAGGCGGATATACAGACAATGATCAAAGCTATTGTGATGGAACAACTTTACTAGAATGTGCAAATGATGGTATATTGTCTTGTCCTGACCTTTCAACTTCAAGTGGAAAAATACCTACTAATGACTGCGGTGATTATATAAGAGAAATTACCGATTGTTCAGCTGATACATTAATAAATGCTTTCAGAGTCACAAGATTAAAAAATATAGTAACTATTGGTTCTGGAACTGAATATGGGGAAAGAAATACTGTATGGCTATTAGAAGGTGTAGGAATCGTAAAGGATAAGCTTGAAATTAGATGGTCTGGTGAAAATGGCGCAACCGATAATTGGATTGAATACTCAAGATTAGAACTTAAAGATTATGAAACCTCAAACTCAGGTTTCAATTTAGGCAGAATGCTTAATTCTGGAAAGATTCTAGAGTTAAAAGACTTTCAAAATCAAGAAGGATTTGATGGCGACCCATACAAACCACAACCAACAGCGATATTACAAAGAGTGAGAATTAACAATGATTAAAAAAAATCTATTCATAATATTTGCTTTAATAAATATAATTATAGCAGGAACAGATGGTACAATAAGAGGTAGAGTAACTTCAGGGACAGATGGTCAACCTTTGCCTGGAGTACAAGTATTTATTGGTGATTTAGGAGTTGGGTCTGTATCTGATTTGGATGGAAATTTTTTAATTTTAAACGTACCAGTTGGACAACATGAAGTAACTGTTGCAATGATTGGTTACAAAACTATCAAAAGTAAATTGTCCGTAACTATGGATAAAACTACTTGGTATAACCCATCAATGGATTCAGCTGCATTAGAGGGTGAAACTGTATATGTAAGCGGTGAAAGAGAATTGGTAGAAAAGGGTAAAACTTCAAAAAAGGTTACAGTAAGCAAAGAAGCTATAGAGGCGCTACCAATCAAAGATGTATCTGAACTTTATTCTTTACAAGCTGGTGTAGTAAAAATAGACGCCGGAGTTCGAGGAGGGGTCCCTGATAATGAAGAAAAAGGCTTAGAGGAAGTTCATGTGCGTGGTGGTAGAAGTGGTGAAATCGCCTATATGATTGATGGGCTTTATATAAGGAACCCAATATTTGGCGGTATTGGAAGTGGAACAAGATTAAATCTTTTTGCTATTAAAGAATTCGATTGGCAACCAGGTGGATTTAATGCAGAATATGGTGATGCTATGTCAGCTGTTTCAAATATGCATACAATGGCTGGTGGAAAAAAATATCAATTTAAATATAAATGGGAAACTAGCTTAGTAGGCGCAGCACTTGGAAATGAATATGATAAACTTCGTGGATTTGATGATTTCAATTTAGGTTTTGGTGGCCCTATCCCATTCACTAATAATAAATTAAAATTTTGGGTTTCATCTCAGTTAACTGATAATGAAAACTATAGAGTATATGAATTTGATGATATTGTTTTTAGATCTGGAGACCCAAATAATAAATTTAATAGAGAAAATTTAATTGCCCCATGGGATACTAAAGGGGGTATGCAAGGGTTTGGATTTCAAAACACCTGGGATGTTTTTGGTAAATTATCATGGCAACTAGGAAAATCCTTACGATTTAACACATCGTATTGGACTGTTTCTAATCATAGAAAAATATTTGATCGTAAATATATGTACTGGGATGATGGCCAGCAAGAACTCTTTAGAGATACAGAAAGATATACTTTTGAGTTAAATCATACAGTAACCCCTAAATTATTTTATACTTTAAGGTACTCAAAATTTAACCAAGCTTCATTTCAAGGGGTAAGATGGCAGGATAGTGATTCAGATGGTTACCCAGATTGGTATGAGTGGGCCCATCCTGCAGGCGAAAGAGATAATTCTGACCCTTATAATGCTAATGTGGTTCCTTACAATGATGCTAACGGAATTTCTCAGTATATAAATAAAGACGGTTTAGGACCAAATAATTGGACCAGTGGCTGGTATCTTGGTGCAGCACCTGGTAATTACAATTGGGAAGTTGCTGAGTCCTGGGATGATTTAAATGGTAATGGAGTTTTTGATCAATATGAATACGACGCTTTTATTAATTGTAATGGATGCGATGCAAATGGCAATGGAGAATGGGATGGCCCCGTACTCATAGAAAAAGCAATTAAACGAGATGGAAGTTATTGGCTATTGCCTGAAATGTATGTTGATTATGAAGATTTTGCAGATGAATACTATTATTTTAGAGAATATTCCCAAGATCCATATAACTCTTACAATGATCCGAATAATGATGGTTATTTTCAATATTTAGATTCGCTTTACTTTTTACCTTCAAATGGAGAGTGGAGCGAAGGTTTTGTTTTTGGTGGATCTGATAGATTCTACGGAACCTCTAATGCACTTACGGAAGAAGTGAGGTTAGACTTAACGTCTCAATTCACAAATGAATGGCGAGCCCGTTTTGGTTTTGACATTAAATCTCATAAATTAGATTTTTATGAAGTTGAGAATCCTTGGGATGACGCAGGAGCCTTTACTCAAAGATTTGCAGAGCAGTGGGATGATTTTGGTATTGATGGAATACCATTTACAGAAGATAGAAAAGATAGTTTCCAACCTGATGAAGGCGAAGGAAATGGTACTTGGGATCCAGGAGAAGCGTTTACCGATTTTAATGATAATGAAGAGTGGGACAATTTTGTTGAACCATTTGAAATATCTGCGTATTGGCAGAATACTTTTGAAGTACCTTGGATGGTAATTAATGCAGGTGTAAGAGCTGACTTTGTTAATTATAATACACAAATATGGGCTAACCCAGAAAATAACTTCTCTCCAAATCAGCCATGGTTTTATTTAGATCATGGGCTTGATGGTGAAGAATGGGTAGATGGAAATGGCGACTGTCCTGATGAACTTGTTAACAGCCCAAATCCACCTGCATACTGTTATTTGGATGAATTTGGTAATCCTGATTATTATGTTAATGAAGACGGAATAGAAGTAGCAGAAATCGCTCCAGATAGCGGTGAGAATGATGGTAATTATAATGCTGGAGGTAACGGAGTTTACGATGGGTATGACCCAACTTGTGGATTGTGTGGAAATGAAGAGTATGAGGACCTTAATGGAAATGATCAATATGATTTAGGCGAACCATTTATTGATGAGGGTGAACCTGCTGGTTACTTAACTCAAGCCTTAAGCGCTACTGATAAAAGGGTAATTTTTCAACCTTCTGAGTGGTTGTACGAGATAAGCCCAAGAGTTGGATTTAGTCATGTTATTACTGATAAGGCCACATTTACATTTAATTACGGAGTATATCACCAAACACCTGTTTATCAAAACATCTATTTAAATACAAATAGACAAGAGAACCCTGAGGAAGTATTTGAGGAGTCTGCCGGTTATTTAGGTAACGCAACAATGACTGCCTCTAGAACTCAATCATATGAATTTGCCTTTAATGTTCAAGTTGGAAATAATTGGGCCTATACTGTTGGTGCATGGGTAAAAGATATGGATAGGCTTGTTACCGCAAAAACATACAGGTCAGGAGTTTATGAATATCAAGTTGCTGATAATGGGGAATTTGGAAGAGCAATTGGTATAGATTTAACTCTAGAAAATAGAGGAATGGCAGTTAATAGTGTTATTCAATACACATATTCAACAGCAAAAGCTAATGGAGATTATGACGAGTCAGCATTTGGAAATGCATTTGTAGATGCTCCTGCTCAAGAATATTTAATGCCTTTTGATAGAACTCATGACCTAACCGCAACATTTTACACTCAATTACCCTTTGGTATAAATACAGGTTTAACTTGCTTCTATCAGTCAGGAATCCCTTATACTCCATATATTTTTAATGCAGGTGGTGATAAACCAATTGAAGATGTAGTTAACAGGAATAGCAGCAGAACAGATAGTTATAAAAGAGTTGATTTGTCATTTTCTAAATATTTAGCATTTAAGAAAACAAAAGTTACCCTAGGTTTAAATGTTTACAATCTATTGAATATTAGCAATGTTAATGATATTTATCCTTTAACTGGACGAGCTGATGACCCTGGTTCTTATTATTATGACACAGAATTAGATTTACCTGTAAATGGTGGAGAGATATCAAGTGGTTTTTTTGATAGACCTTGGATGTATTCTTCTCCTAGAGAAATAAACTTCTTTGCGCGTTTTGATTTTAATTAGATGAGGAATTTGATTTGAATTTATTTAGATATATATATATAAGCTTAATTTTAACTTTTGCCTTTTCGGCTGCCCCTAAGACCAATCAGGGTGTAGGCGAACATTTTAGTGCTGGACATAATGGTCTTTCTCGAATTGGAGAATTTGGGTATCCAAATAATCCAATGAACGACAGAGCTAAGGGTTTTTCAATCCAAGGTAAAGCTAGAAGCGCATTATTAAATTACGGGGCTTACATTGACTGGGATTACAATCCATCTGGAGGTTGGAACAATTACGCTTACTTACCAAGCGTTGCATTTATGGCAGGAGTTCCAGGATACTTGTCTACTTCGGATGCTTCTTTGGCTATTCCAGAAGATTTTGGCTGGACATATTGTGATAATTCAGATACTAATTGCTCTGATTTGCCCGAAGGAACAAATGCTTGGTATTCATTTAATGCTTATGATAGTTGGGCAGAATCAACTGATGATGCCACTTTATTGCCTGATCGTTATTCTGGTATTGTATATAATTTAGAAAATGATCAAGGAGATCTAGCCCTTAAAAGATCAAGTGTCTCTAATTTAGGTGTTGGTAGATTTGAATGTAGTATTGATATTTATGATTCTCAAAATACATGTGAAGATAATGATGGTATATGGTCTTATAAGGATGAGATTTCAAATCATTTGTATGCAGCAGATGCTATAGTTGAATGGGCTCTAGATTATAATAATGATATTTTATTTATACACTTTACAGAAGATGAGCTAAACCCCGCACTTGAAAATAGTAATCTTGGTCTTGTATACCCCTGGGCTTTTAGACCTAAGCTTGAATCCAGATTTAATGAATATGATCGTTATGATTATGGTATTGATGATGAAGAGTGGACAGCAGATGACTTTTATCACTACTATGGAGCAAATACTGCAGAGTCATGGATGTCAAGATGGTCACCTAAGACTAACACAGATTGGCACGCTTCAACAAAGGCCTCAATAAATTCTCACAGCACGCAATTCAGTGCCGGTGATTTATTTGCAAATACAATATATACTGGAAGTGAAGATACATACCCTTTATTAGCTCATAGCAATTATCCAACAACTTGGCCTTCAGCATTAAATATTGAAACACTTGAAACTGAACCTTTTTGGCCTGGTTGGTATGGAGATGAATATTATGGAGATGACCCAGATTTATGGATAAGTGCTGGAATTGATGCAGTTTTATGTGGATCAAATCCATCAAGAACAAACCCAGACTGTTGGAAAGAGCTTGAAGGAAGATTTATTTCTGATTCTGATATTTATATGGAATTTGATGATAGATGGGCACATAGAGCTAATATGATTAATTCAGATAATGAGTATGAACAAACGGGATACCCTCTTGGTTTAACAGTTATGTCAATGGCGCATTCTTATGGAGTTTCATATGCTGAGGATATTATGTTTGTCACAGTTAGGGTTAGAAATGAAAGTGGAGATTACGATAGGGCTTTTAAAAGAAATAAGTTTGGACAGAAAGAATATCTATTAGATTATAATGATGATTTTATTACTGGTGAGGGTTTAGTGATGCCTGATGGTACAAAGCTTAATGGTGGTAAAGGTTTTGATTATGAGAAAATGGCCTTAGGTTTTTACATGGATGCTGATGTTTTGATGGGTGACCTTGAAGGTTATCAGTCAGGTCTACACACAAATGCTGATGATTATATGGAGTATTATGATTGTGCAAATCCAGACATAGTGAATTCTGATGAATGGTCTCCTTATACAGATGGCTGTCCAGTAGTTGATGGAGATACACTAAGAATCAGCATGGCTATGATTTATGATTATGATGGTCAAAGTGGTCCAGTATCTGGATTTGGCTATGAATCACAAGCAGCAAACTCTGGAGGGTTAGGTATTGTTGCAACGCAGCTATTAGACTCCCCTTATGCAACTAAGCCTGTTGATTTAAATTTAGATGGATTTACAGATATATATCCAGGTGAAAAATTAAAGATGACTGATTGGCATTGGTTTGATTGGTATAACAGACCAGGTGTTGTAACTAGAGAAGGTAATAATAATTGTTGTGCAGGAGACCCAGGAAAGCCAATGGCTCAAAATAAAGAGGAAATACAATATAAGATTATGGCTGGAGATGACTCAAGACTATCGGATAATGAAAAAACATGGTATTTTCATACTTCAGACCCAGATACTGATTTAGATAGTGAACTTAATCCTCACTTTGATTCACTTGAAGGTTTACGCCAAACTTCTTTCTTTTTAGAAGGTGATGAAGGTTTAGATTGCGTTCTAATTATGAGTTGCGCCCCATTTGATTTAGAGGTTGGTGAGGAAGTTGACTTTTCATTTTGTGTTATTTATGGTGAAGACAGATCTGATCTACTAAAAAATGCAGAATTTGCACAGATTATGTACAACGCTCATTATCAAGGTTATACGGCCCCAAGAAAACCTAGAGTCGCTGTTACATCTGATAATAATATTGTAAAAATTCATTGGACTGATAATCCATTATCCTCCAAGGATGTTATCACAAGTTACACTGATTTTGAAGGTTTTAAGATTTATAAGAGTCAAGATGGTGGGGCTACTTGGGGTGATGAAATTGACAAAGTTTATGATGGTGATAATATCTTTGTAGGTTGGCAGCCATACAAGCAGTTTGATTTAACTGATGAGCATGATAGAGAATTTTGTGTTCTTGGCTTCGAAGATAAATGTTATATGGATGGAATGTTAATGGACGATTTTGAAGATGAAAGTACATGCATTGCACACGCTGTACAACATAATAAAGAAGCTAAATGGATACATTTTAATGATTTAAATGATGATGGACGTAGAAGTAATGGCGAAGAATATCATTGCAAGGAAGATATAAAGCGTGGAATTGGTGTATCAGGCCCAGACCCACAATCGCCTTGGTTTGATTTAGGTACAGATACTGGTTTTGATGATATTGTTCCATGTGATTGTTCTTGTACAGGCTGCGATAATTGTCCTGAAGAATTTTTAAACCAATTATCAAGTCAAGATTGTATAGACTCTGGATGGGATTGGAATTGTGATTGTGATTATTATGTAGATTCAGAAGGTGTAGAATACCAATACACTTATGTTGATAGCATGGTTACAAATGGTTATGAATACACCTATTCTGTCACCTCATATGATACTGGAGTGATGTCTGATGAATATATTATTTCAATTGATGATGGGCAAGTTCAAGTTGACACACTATCCGTTCCAGACCCTAATGGTTGGGGAGCGATTAATTCATTTCAGTATTTAGAAAATTCTAAAGGCACAACTGAATATGATGACAATTTTGTAAAGGTAATACCTGGCTTTAATGCTCAAAGCACTTGGAATTCTACTTATGTAAGTCCCAACCCATTTATTGTAAATTCTAATTATGAAACTGATGACATATCGCTTCAGATGACATTCAATGGTTTAACAGATCAATGTATAATAAAAATTTTTACTGTTACTGGAGAACTTGTAAAAACTATGAGACATAATGGTAATGGTCAGGGAACAAAATTTTGGAATTTAAGAAATGAAAATAATCAAGAAATAGCTGCAGGATTATATTTATACACTTTAGAAGATTTAACATCAAACAATAATGAGCCATTCATAGGTAAATTTGTTGTTATTAGATAATTAAAAATAGGAATAAAATTATGATACTAAGGAAATCACTTTATATGTTTTTGCTATTAACCTTTGCTTTTTCAAATGGAAAGGTAGGGACAGCAGTATTTAGATGGGCTGAAATTGAAACCGGAACGCGGGCTATTGGCTTAGCTGGCTCTCAAGTTGCTTCAGGTAACGATATATCTGCATTACCTTATAATCCTGCAAGCATATGTTTCATTAATAAGAATGAGTTATTTAGTTCTGCATCTAATTATTTAGCTGGAACAAAGCATTACACTATGGCATATGGGTCAAAATTATCACCTTCTGATTATTTTGGATTTCATTTATTTGTATTTGATTCTGGAGACATTCCTGAAGCCATTGCAAATCAAGCAACAGGTGAAAATAGTTTAACGGGTAAAATGTTTAAATTTCAGGGCCTTGCCGCAAGACTTTCTTATGGAAAACAAATGACAGACAGATTAAATCTGGGCGCTACATTTAAAATTTTAAATGAATCAGTAACCTCAGGAGATTTAAGTATGACTGGCATAGGTTTTGATATTGGTTCAAACTTTGATACTGGAATTTATGGATTAGTTCTGGGTATGTGTATTAGTAATTTTGGTCCTGAATCTAGATATAGAGTTGATGGTTTAGATATTGCAGCTGAAGAAGAGGGTGGCTCGCAGGACACTCAAAAGAAAACAGACTATCATCCTATGCCCTTAACATTTAGAGTAGGGTTTCAACAAAATGCATATGATAATGGTGATCATAAGGTTTCATTATCAATTGATGCTATAAATCCTCTAGATTATAGCTTGTATGGCACAATGGGTGCTGAATATTCTTTCATGAATATGGCATTTATAAGATTTGGTAGCCATATAGGGCATGACTCTGCAGGTATAAGTGCTGGAGCAGGTATAAATTATCAAAATTTTACTATAGATGTAGCATGGGCAGATTATGATATTTTGGAATCACATTTACAATTTGGGTTAGGATATAAATTTTAATTATGGAAAATAATAATCTTAAAATAAAATTAAATCAAATATTGATAATATTATTTTTTAATTTTTTATTAGCATCTAATTTAACACCACCCCCAACACCTGAGTTAAAAGCAATAGCCTTTGATGGTTTTGTTGTTCTGACTTGGGATAAAGTAGCGGAAGAATCTATTGATCCTGAAACTGGCTATAGAGACTTTGAAGGTTACAGGCTTTATAAAAGTACTGATGGTGGAGCTACTTGGGGGCAACCAATTCCTGTAAATGGTCAAATTGTAGGGTATCAACCTTTATTTCAAACAGATTACACAGAATTTCAAGATACAACAAAGTGTGTTTATCAAGATGGATTTGGCGATGGAGATGGAGGTGATTGCGATGAAAGAGATGTTGAGATATCTGGTCCCGACCCTGTAGCTCCATGGTTCAATCTTGGAAACAATTCTTTTTTAAGCCACTCTTATCAAGATGTAAATGTTACAAATGGCGTTGAATACACCTATGCTATTACTGCTTATGATATGGGATTGAGAATAGGTAATACAGAATTAATAAATTGTAGATATAGGGAACCTGATCAAAATGAACCTTATAATCAATTTCAATGTGAAGCTTTAGTTAATCAAAATACGGAAGAGCCTTATTGTGAATATACTGACCCTGAAGCAGAGCATCCATGTGATTGGGTTGAGGAGTTTCAAGATGAAGGCGTTGTCCCTTCAGCAATTATTGACACATCCTGGAAACGTACAGGTAATCCAGCTAAACATACATGTCCAGATGGTTGGATGTGCCCAAGCTTTGAGAGCGCTAGAACTTCAGAATCTTTTACAGACTTTAATGCAAATGGTATTAGAGATGTGGTTGAAGTGTATTACGATTTAAATGGAAATAATACTTATGATTATGCTGAAGATTTTATTGATTCAAATAATAATGGGCAATGGGATGATGCGATATGTCAAAACACTGAAATTGATACTTTTGAAGATTGCATAAATAATGGATATTGCTCAGATGAGAGTTTTTCAAATAAAATTGATTGTGAAGAATTAAAAGAATGTACTAACTCAGATTATACAAATGAAGCATCATGCATAAGTAATGCTAATGGAAATTGCATTAATCATTATGATGAAGTTTCATTTACTTATAATCTTGCTTACTCTGAAGTTACATGTCCAGAGTCATGGGAAATAATAGAAGATGAATCATTATGTGTTGAATTTATAAATGCCTCTGATGAAGCATCCTGTAACTCAATAGAGGTTCAAGATGAAAATATTGAAGTAATATGGAATGATGGATTAGGTTGTTATTATTGGCATATTTATGAAGAAGTAACTATAAATCAGGAATCTATATGTGAAAACGCTCCTGAGGGATGCATTAATTCCTATGGTTTAGTTTTTGATACATACGATAATCATGTTGATTGTGTTTCTGCTGGGTTTTATTGGCAGACTTTTGATTGGATTACACATGAATGGGTTTCAGTTAACACCTGGAATCCATACCTGTGGATTGATGAAGAAATCTATATTGACTCAAATAACAATAATGAATATGATTCAGCTGAGCAATTTGATGATTTAAATAATAATGGAATTTGGGATTCAATAGATGAGCCTTTTATTGATTGTGGGTATATTGATTGTGTTACTTTTGAGGGTGAATTGATTTGTGAATTTGATGATGATTGGGCAGCAGCATGGATTAATGAACAGGTTGAGCCTTATTGGGTATGTGAAGGAGACTCTCTTTGGAGTGAATTAAATTACTGCTCTAATATAAATTTTTTAACAGAAGAATCTTGTGTACTTGCTGGTCACGATTGGATTACAGAATCTGCAGGTAATGGAGTTTGGGACCAGGAAAGAGAACATAAAATTAATGTAGTTACAATAACCCCATCAGTAAATGCTGTTGATATTACATTTCCAAATGGTGAGACTTTAGATGAATTTTTCATTGCAGACTCTGCTAATGTTGGAACTGCAAAACCTGGAGATAGAATAGATATAAAATTAGTTGATGAGTATGATTTAGAGCCATATTTTGTAAAAATGGAGATTCAAGCTGATGGTGCATTAGATGATTTCGAAGGCTTTAAAACTAGAAACCCATTTTTGTATGTATGGAGAGTAAATAATCCAGTAGATCAAGATTTAGTAGCAGGATATTTTTCAGAATATACAATTTCTAGCTTGACAAATGAAGAATTTCAGATTCTTGCAGATATGCCGGGATCTGAAATTTCAGAAGACGGTTTATATATTTATGTGCCGACATATATTATAAACCCACATCCAATTGTATCTGTGGATGAACCTGGATCTGAGGCAAATTTTACAGAGTGGTTTAGTGGCATACAATTAAGATTTGATAATTATTTGTTTGAGTTACCACAAACTAATAGTTTTGCAAGTTTTAGTGATATAGCCTATTTATCAGCTGATAGTACTGATTATATTGCTTCAAACACTAATGAAGCTGGAGAAGTTAATATTGAAAATCTAGAACAACTTTTACCGTGGATTTTAGGTGAATTTGACATACCGGGACAATGGTGGACAAATTCTCGTGGTGATTTATCATTATCTTACAGAGGTGGTAACACTGGTAGTTTTGCAGAAAGACCTATGTTTACTTATAGAATTGATTTTAGTACAACAACAAACTTAGACACTGCTTACAGAAGCCTTCCAACAGCAAGTCAAGACTTTTGTAATGATGTCACAATAAATAATCCCAATTGGAATGGAGATAGAGATGAAGTTGCTTTTCTTCCTATGAAAGTAACTAATTTAACTACAGGACGCCAAGTTAGATCTTGGCATACTGATAAAGGTATTTACACTGCAGATGATGCTTCGAGTGCTGATGATCCTGGTTATGGAGATTGTGTGTGGAACCCAAATGAGACCCTATCTTTTCAACATGATATTTTATCAAAATGGGAAGACGCTAATGGAAATGATGTCTGGGATGATGGTGATCAATTAAGTGAACCTGAATCAGAATCTACATTTGAGCTAGTTATTGATTATAAGATTGAAGCTATGAGACTTAAATATGGTAGT
>MDTD01181407.1_pt1 | contig 18184 bp, 19 predicted proteins | sample 811221 | NCBI WGS metagenome assembly MDTD01 (sample SAMN05326646, study PRJNA326480) | marine metagenome | isolation source: seawater | place: Pacific Ocean: South West | collected 2011 | reverse complement strand
GAGGTGCCTGAGAGCGACGCAGTAACTAAATTATCTGAAGCGAAAACTGAAACAGTTGATGAAGTCGATATTGTAAGTTTATTGGCTTTAGGTGATATTACTCATGGCGAAAAAGTATTTAAAAAATGTTCTGCATGCCATGTGGTAGAAAAAGGAGGGGCAAATAAAATTGGACCAGCGCTCTATGGTGTCTTAGGTAGAAAAGTTGCCGCAATCAATGATTACAAATATTCTCAAGCCTTAACCGATTACGACAAAGAATGGACTTTTGAAGAAATGAACGGTTATCTTAAAAAACCTCAAACTTGGATAAAAGGAACTAAAATGAGTTTTGCCGGTTTAAGGAAAGAGAAGGATAGAGCTTCAGTTATTCTATTTCTAAATCAATATTCTGACAATCCTATTCCGTTACCGTAATTTTCCAAAACTATATAACAATATACTTTTTTGAACATGTACTCTATTAAGTGCTTGTTGCCAAACTTTAGATCTTTCGCTTAAAAAAACTTCCTCTGATACTTCATTCCCTCTAGGCAAGCAGTGAAGAAATATTGAGTCAGCTCTTGTTACGCTCATTAGTTTTGTATCTATTCTAAAATTTTTAAAATCCTTTATTTTTTTTGATTTATTTCCTTTGTCATTTAGTGAAAATACTTTGTCAGAAAATATTACATCTGCATTCTTTGCAGCTTTTTTTGGATCGTTAAAAATTTTGATTATTCTTTTATTTTTTTTTACCCAGCTAATTACAAATTCTGGTGGATTATAATTTTTTGGACATCCTATATTTAAATTAAAGTTAAATTTGACAGATGCTGCTATTAATGAATTCAAAACATTATTACAATCACCAATCCAACATATATTTAATTTTGATATTGGTTTTTTTTTTATTTCCTCGATTGTAAATATATCAGAAAGTACCTGGCAGGGATGAGAGCTTGGACTTAACAAATTAATAATTGGAATCTTTAAATTTTTACTGAAATCGTCAATTTTCTTATCACTATCTGTTCTGAGTAAAAATCCATCACCGTAAGTTGATAAAATTTTTGCTGTGTCTGCTAAGCTTTCACCCCCTTTTCCTAGATGTAATTCATTAGCTTTTACGGTAATCGAACCAGCACCAAGTTGATTAATCGCAATATGAAAACTTAATCTTGTTCGTGAGCTAGGTTTTTCATACATTTGTATAAGTAGTTTACCTTTTAATGGATGGTCTTTGTCAACATCAATTGTGCTAAGTTTTTTTCTTCTATTTTTTCTTTTCTTGGCATCGTTTAAAATTTTTCTTAGATTTTTTGCTGAAATATCCTTTATATTAATAAAGTTTCTCATAGTTATTTATATTCTTTACAAACTTTCTTTATAATTTTTAATGCTAAATCAATCTCTTTTTTTTTAACATTTAATGGAGGTAAAACTCTTATAACATTTTCTGAAGCTTTAATTGTTAAAAGATAATTTTGCTCAAGAGACTTTATAAACTTTGATTGATCAAACTGTAATTGAATTCCAATTAAAAATCCTTTTCCTCGTATTTCTTTTACAATTTTTGGAAATTCATCTTTAATTTTATTAAGTTCATTTAAAAAGTATTCAGATAATTTAGCAACATTTTTAAAAAAATTTTTTCTTAACAATTGATCTAAAACAGCATTGCCTACGGACATTGCTAATGGATTTCCACCAAATGTTGATCCATGTGTTCCTGGCGTCATACATTTTGCAACTTTGTTAGTCATTAATACTGCTCCAATTGGAAATCCCCCACCAATACCTTTCGCTATTGGGACTATATCTGGTTTAACATTAGCATGTTCAAATGCAAAAAATTTACCAGTTCTTCCTATTCCACACTGGACTTCATCTAAAATTAGTAATATTTTTTTTTCATTACAAATTTTTCGTAAGTATTTTAGACATTTTTTAGGTACAACTTTAACACCACCCTCTCCCATTACTGTCTCGATCATTATTGCTGCTGTATTTTTTTTTATTTTTTTTCTAATATTTGGGAATCTTGGCTTAAAATTTTTAAAATCAATATGATCAAATCCTGGAACCTTAGGCCCGAAACCCTCAGTCATTTTTTTTGAACCACTTGCATAAATTGCTGCGATTGTTCTCCCATGAAATGAATTTTTTATACAGATTATTCTATTTTTGTAAGGTTTTCCTTTTGAAAAAAAATACCTTCTTGCAACTTTAATACTAGCTTCAGTTGCCTCAGCACCTGAATTCACATACATAACTTTGTCAGCAAATGAGTTTTTCGTGATTTTTTTTGCTAATTTTTCACCCTCGGGAGCAAGAAATGCATTTGAAATATGCCAAACTTTTTTTGCTTGATTAGTTAATGCTTTGATTAAATAAGGATGCGCGTGTCCTAAAGATAATACCGCAATTCCTCCGACCATATCCAAATATCTCTTACCAGAAGTTGAATATAAGAAACTTCCTTTTCCATATTTAAAAGAAATTTTTCTTCTGTTATAATTATTTGCAAGTGAACTCATAAATTTTGTATTTATCTTATACACATATAAATCATATTGACTTAAATAAAATGCAACCAATGGTTAAATTTAAATTTATTTAATAAATTGTTAAAAAAACCAAAAAAAAACTTGCTTAAAACTAGTAAGTATGAACTACATAATGTTGTATAAAATTTATGAAAATACACTATATTTGGTAATTAATGAGCTGGGACGAAAAAAAAATTGAGATTTTAAAGAAAGAATGGGGAAAAGGAAAAACCGCTTCTCAAATTGCTGAAATGATAGGTGGGGTAAGTAGAAATGCCGTTATAGGAAAAGCCCATAGATTAAATTTATCAATAAAAATTAAAACAAGAAATGCCCATACTTATGATGCTTCAAAGCATCAAAATTCTGAAAAAAGAACTAATATAAATAGTAAAAGATTAAAGTTTAGAAGTTTAGTATTAGATAAAAATTTTGAAGAGGCTAAAAATATTTCTCTTGAAGAATTAACTGAAAATACTTGTAAGTATATGGATGGGCACCCAGACGAGACAAATTCGTCATTTTGTGGAAGAAAGACTGTAGAAAAATTTTCCTACTGTCCTCTACATTTAATGATAGTGTATCAACCAAAAGGTAAAAAGGAAGATGTTGCCCTTAAAGATAACGAGGTGCCAACTTTTATTGAAAAGAAAGTAAAATCAGCGTAATTTAAAACTACGCTATTTTTGTATCTTAGAAAATTCTCCTCCTGACTTCCACATATATGAATATTTTAATACCTCCTTGTCAAAATATTTTAATTCTCGATTAAATTTAAAGTCTAAATTAGTTTTATATTTTTTTGTTGATATATTATCGTACTTTAAAAGCTTTAATTGATCTGAAGTCAGTTGTTTTCGTCCACCTTGTAAAAAAGACGGAAGCATTTCAAAAAAAAGCGCTTGCATTTTTGCAACTGGTAAAGGCATAGGGACTAAAAGACGTTTTTTATTTATTGCATTTAATAATTTTTTAAGAATTTCTTTGAAAGATAACTCCTCAGGTCCTACACATTCAATTGTTTCATTTTTAATTTCATTTGAAATAACTTTAGAAATTATCTCTGTCAAATCTGAAACATGTATTGGTGCAAATTTTGTTTTTCCGTTATAAAATAATGGCATTAAAGGAAGACGACTTAACAGTGTCATAAAGTTAGTTGTAAAGTTATCATCTATGGAATAACAGATTGATGGTTTTAAAATAACTGAATTTTCAAAATTTTCTCTTACTCCTTTTTCACCTTCTAATTTACTTGCGGCATACTCGCTATCTAGAGCATTTTCAACCCCAAGTGCAGACATGTGTATAAATTGATTAATATTTTTTTCTTTAGAAATTTTTGCAAGCAGAGTTGGTAAAGAAGAGTGAATTTTTTTAAATTGATTTTTTTTTTCTTCATATAATATTCCGATTAAATTAATACAAATTGAACAAGTTTTAAATAAGTCTCGTATTTTATCTTCATTAAATGTGTCTAACTCTACTATTTCTAGATAACCTGGATTGCCTTGAGTTTTTAAAACATATCCTTTTTGGTGGGTATTTCTGGTAACTGCTATAACTTTATAGTTATTTTTAGTAAGTTTTCTAATTAAGTTTCGTCCTATTTGCCCAGAGGCTCCAAATACTAGAATTTCTAACGGTTTCATATATATATAAGTAATGCAAATAGATATTAAATTACATAAGAACGATTTGCCAGATGAAATAAAGCTAGATGACAAAAAGTCTTTAGCAGTAGACTCTGAATTTTCTGGTCTAAACGTCAATAGAGACAAGCTTTATTTGGTTCAAATTTCGTCAGGAAGTAATGATGCACATATAATCCAACTTAACAGAGAAAATTATGATGCACCAAACTTAAAAAAATTATTAATTAATCAAAATATTGAAAAAATTTTTCATTATGCGAGAGCAGATATGGTATTCATAAAAAGGTATTTAAATATTGATGTTCTAAATGTAAATTGTACAAAAATTATGAGTAAAATAGCACGTAGCTATTCAGATAAACATGGCTTAAAAGATCTGACTAAAGAATTCCTCGGAATAGAGTTAAGTAAACAATTACAAAGTAGTGACTTTGGTGGTCATTTAAATGAAAAACAATTAAAATATTGCGCTAGTGATGTTATATATCTTCATAAAATTTACTCGAGTTTAAAGGAAATACTTTTAAGAGAAAAAAGATATGATCTTTATAAAAAAGCTATAGGCTGTATTCAAACAAGAGTTGATTTAGATTTGGCATCTTTTACTGAAGATATCTGGTCACATTAAACAAATTATGAAAAATAGTTTCTCTGCTTTAGGAAAAAATGTAATACAGTCTGAATTAAACGCTTTAAAAAAATTAAAAAAATCTATTAATAAAGATTTTGATAAAATCGTCTTCTCCATTCTAAAATGCAAGGGTAAGGTTATTTTTTCAGGAGTGGGCAAATCAGGTATTATTTCAAGAAAGATATCCTCAACATTATCATCGTTAGGTATACCTTCATTTTATGTTGACGCAGGATCTTGCTCACATGGAGATTTGGGTATGATTACTTCGGGGGATGTGCTTATTTTGATAAGTCATAGTGGTGAGTCCGCAGAGTTAAAAAATCTTATTCAATATACTAAAAGAAACAAGAATATAATTTTAGTCGGTATCACATCAAAGAAAAATTCACTTTTATATAAATCGAGTAATATACATTTTCTATTACCAACTATAATTGAAGCAGGCCCAGGGAATTATATACCGTCTTCTAGTACTACTATGCAAATGTGTTTTGGTGATGCGCTTGCAATATCAACTATTAAAAAACGAAATTTTTCTAAATTTGACTTCAAAAAATTTCATCCAAGTGGTAGCCTAGGAGCAAGATTAAAAACAGTTGGTGAATTAATGTATAAAGGAAAAAATTTACCTATCATAGGCGAAAGTTCTAATATAAAAACTGCGTTAAAGGTTTTTAATAAAAAAAATCTTGGACTTTTAATAGTTACTAATAAAAAAGGAAATACCACAGGAATAATTTCTGATGGGGATTTAAAAAGGATAAACTATAAGTCAGAAAATATTAGTAATATAGTAGTTAAAAATGTAATGAAAAAAAATCCCATTTTGGTAAGTGAAAATATGTTAGCTGCAGAAGCTTTATCGATTATGAATAATAAAAAAATTACTGCTTTGTGTGTATTTAAAAGAAATAAAAAGAAAACAACAGGCTTGATTCATGTTCATAACATTTTAAATGCAAATATTAATTAGCAATGAAACAAAATTATATTTATCAGATACTAATCTTTGTAAGTATATTTTTTATATTAATAGCATTTTATTATTCTTTTTTTTACCAAAAAAGCAAAGAGAATATTAATTCAGTTCAAAACCAGAATGAAGAAGAAATTAATTTAGACGAAAATATACTAAACGAACTTGTAAATATAGAATTTAATTCAACTGATAGTGCTGGAAATATTTTCTATATAAATGCTGAGAAGGCTATAGTAGAAAAAAATGATTTAGATCAAAATAAAGTAAAATTAGAGGGCGTTGTATCAATTATAAATCTTAAAAATAGAGGAATTGTCAATATTTACTCAAATAATGCAATATATGATAAAGTTACCCATGACACATTATTTTATAACAAAGTGAGGTCTGAATTTTTAGATAATTCAATAATTTCAGAAAATTTAGATGTTTTTTTTACTAAAAAAATTTCAAAAATTTATAATAATGTTGTTTTTCAAAACGATAAGGTGCAATTAAATACAGATAAAATTTTAATAGATATGGAAACTGGTGATATCAAATTAGAAATGAATAAAGAAAAAGATAAAATTCAACTATTTACAAAAAATGAGTATATTAATTAAAAAATTTAGAATTAAATCTTTTAAAGATGAAAATCCCATTATTGAACTGAAGGATTTAACGATTTCATACGGAAATAGACAAATTGTAGAAAACCTTAATTTAACTATTCAAAAATCTGAAATATGTGGTTTGCTAGGACCAAACGGTGCAGGGAAAAGTAGTATATATCACAGTATTATTGGACTAATTAAACCAACTTTTGGTAAAATTTTTATTGATGGACAAGATGCATCAAATATACCGACGCATTCAAGATGTACAAAATTTGGAATTTCTTGGGTTCCTCAGTATGGAGGGTCTTGGTCAGATCTGAGTGTTTTTGACAATTTAATGGCAATAGCAGAATTACACATAAAAAACAAAGAGGAAAGATTAACAAAAGTAAATAATCTTATAAGAAAATTTGAACTTCAGAATGTTATTAGTTTAAAATCAAAATACTTATCTGGTGGACAGGTTAGAAAGCTAACTTTAGCAATGGCAATGGTAAAAAATACGAAAATTCTTATTCTTGATGAGCCTTTTGCTGCTCTTGATCCACAAAGTGTAAGAATGATCCAGCAAATTATAGTGAGCCTTCAAATGTTCGAAAAAATTTCAGTTTCTATATCCGATCACTCATCTAGGGACTTACTGAGCTGTGTAGATAATGCAATGGTTTTATCTGAAGGCAAGATAGTTGCGAAGGGAACACCTCAAGAACTAATAAAGAATACTAAGGCGATTGAAGCATATTTTGGTGAAGGCTATACAATTTAGTTTTATATGAAAAATCATATATTTATAGACAAGGTAATTGAACCATTTAACGAACAAATCACAGTATCAAGTGACAAAAGTTTAAGTATTAGATGTATATTGTTGTCTTCAATAGCAATGGGCAAATCAAAAATTTACAATTTGCTCGACTCTGAAGATGTGGTCAGTTCTTTAAAAATAATAAAAAAAATGGGAGTAAATTATATTAAAAAAAAAAAATATGTAGAAATATACGGATTAGGGATTAATGGATTTAAAATAAAAAATGGATCTAAACTAAATGCAGGAAATTCTGGTACGCTTGCAAGATGTATTCTTGGTATATGCTCTGCGATTAAAACCGAAATTAAATTAGTTGGTGATAAGAGTTTATCAAAAAGAGATTTTTCTAGGGTTATTAAACCTTTAAAATTATTTGGAGTAAACATCCAATCTAGAAATGGATTGTTGCCTATTAAGTTAAAAGGGACAAGCTTTTTAAGACCAATAAAGTATATTGAAAATAAAGGTAGTGCTCAAATTAAGACATGTATTATTTTAAGTGCAATAAACACACCAGGTATAACTAAAATTAAAGCTAAAAAATCACGAAATCATACCGAATTATTGTTAAAATATTTAAAATATCCAATAGACATAAAAAAGAAAAAATTTCACGATATAATTGAGATCCGTGGAAATAAGCAAATAAGATCATTTAATTATAATATTCCGGGCGATATAAGCTCAGCAGCTTTTTTTATTGTCCTAACGCTTTTATCAAAAAAATCTAAACTTAAGATTAAAGACATTAATATTAATCCATCAAGAATTGGAATTTTAACAATTTTAAATCAAATGAAGGCAAATATTAAAATTATTAATAAAAGAAATTACAGAGGTGAATATATTGGAGATATAATTATTAAAAGCAAAACAAATTTAAAATCAATTAATTGTCCAGCGAAATTAAATAGTGCTTCAATAGATGAATTTTTATTAATATTTATAGTTGCCGCTAAGTCGAAAGGTATCTCGTCATTTAAAAATCTTGGGGAGCTCAACAAAAAAGAAAGCCCAAGACTTGAAATAGCAATTAAATTTTTAAAAATGATTGGAATAAAAGTTTTGAGAAAGAAAAATAATATAAAAATTTTTGGTAATCCCAAACTTGAATTAAAAGGAAATTTCCATATTAAAAAGTTTTTAATGGATCACAGAGTATTCATGTTATCTGTTGTAGCTGCTTTGACATTTGGAGGAAATTGGAAAATTAATGACAAAAATTCCATAAATACTTCTTTTCCTCAATTTTTAAAAATAGCAAAAAAATTAGGAGCGAAAATAAATTGAAAAAAAAGTTTTTTATTACAGTGGCAATAGATTCGCCTGCTGCTGCGGGTGCCGGCACTCAATCTAAGTTAATTGCAAAACATTATAAATTACTTTACCTGGATACTGGAAAAATATACAGATATATTGGTTATCTAAAATTAAACTCGAAGAAGCACTTATCTTATAAATATATAGAAAAAAAAATAAAAAACTTGAATTTAAATTTGTTAAAAAAAAAATTTTTACAGACTGATGATATTGCAACCTCGGCTTCATTAGTTGCTCGAAAAAAAATAATTAGAGATATTGTTCATAAGTTTCAAACAAAAATAGCATATAATCCTCCAAAAAAATTCAAAGGATCTATTCTGGATGGAAGAGATATAACCTCAATTCAGCTAAAAAATGCTACTTTTAAGTTTTATATAACAGCCAGTTTAAAGGTGAGAGCAGAAAGAAGATTTAAGGAATATAAAAATCTAAAAAAAGAAATTCCATTATCAGAAGTCATAAAAAGCATTAAAAAACGGGACAAATTAGATAAAAATAGAAAATATGGTCCTCTTATTAAAACAAAAGATTCAATCTTGATTAATACTTCTAAATTAAGTAAGAAAGCGTGCTTTAATAAAATAAAAGCAATTATGGATAGAAAGCTTAAAATTAATGGAAGTATATAAAGATATTTCAAACAATCAAAATCTTGAATTCAAAAAACTATTAGTTGACAAATTTTCAAAAACAAAAATTGAAGAGGGTAAGCTTTTAACTGGTAAGATAACAAAAATTAGCGAAAAACACGTATTCCTTTTAATTGATGGAATGAAAAGCGAGGCTTTGATAGATATTAATGAAGTAAAATTAGTTTATGGAAATAAAGAATTCAAAGAAAACGATCTTTTAGAAGTTTATCTTGAAAAAATAGAAGATAAAAATGGTGAGGTAATTGTATCAGCAACTAGAGCTCAAAAAATAAGAGGATGGTACGTTTTAGAAAAAGCTTACGAAGATAACAAAAATGTCAAAGGCAAAATTGTATCTAAATGCAAAGGTGGTGTGATCGTTGAACATATGGATACTAAATCATTAATGTTTTGTCCAGGATCACAAATTGACTCAAAGCCTTTAAAAAGTTTCGATCATTTATTCGGTGTAGAACAAGATTTTAAAATAATTAAACTTGATAAATTTAGAGGTAATGCCTGCGTATCAAGGAGAGAGGTGATAAGTTCTTTCAAGAGAGAGGATAAGGCTAAAATTTTAGAAAAATATAAAGTTGGAGATATTATAAAAAATGCGATTGTAAAAGGATATAGCTCTTTTGGATGTTTTTTTGAAGTAAATAATGAAATTGATGTATTAGTTCATTTACAAGAAATTTCTTATTCAAGAATAAGTCACCCAGATGAAGTTTTCACAGTTGGAGAAAAACATGATTTAAAAGTCATATCTATAGACAAAGAAAAAATGCAAATCTCATGCTCTATAAAAGCATTAACGCCAGACCCGTTTGAAAATATTTCAAATTATGAAATTGGAAAAACTTATAAGGCTAAAGTAATCAAAGTTGTTGATTATGGTGCATTCTGTGAACTACAACCAGGATTAACCTGCTTGCTACATTCAAGCGAGATAACATGGACAAAGAAAAATGTTGTTCCTAGTAAATTTTTTAAAGTAAATGAAGAGATTGACTGTGTCATAACGGAAGTCGATCAAGAAAAAAAACGTATAGCAATTTCTCATAAACTTGCAAAAGAAAATCCTTATGAAGGTTTTCAAAATAAATACCCTGAAAATTCAGTATTGAAGGGTAAAATTTCAAATATTAAGGACTTTTCGATTTATGTAAATATTCAAGATTTTGACATAGATGGTTTTCTTCACGCAAATGATCTTTCTTACTCTGGAAAACCAGAAGAACAAATAAAAAAATACAACAAGGGAGATGAAATAGAAGTAAAAGTTTTAGAAATAAAACCAAAAGAACAAAGAATAAAATTTGGGGTCAAACAACTGCAAGAGGATCCATTTAATATATTTAAAGATAGAAAAATTAATGATATTTTGACAGTTAAAGTTAAATCAACTAGCTCCAAAGGTATACTGGTTTCTCCTGAAGGAAGTAATTTTGAAATTTTGATTAAAAAAAGTGCTATAGCTATTAATGCAGAAGATGCACGTAGCAATCGTTTTATAACTGGAGACAGGATAGATGCCGCGATATCAGAAATTAATTTAGAAAAAAGAAAAATATCCCTAAGTATTAAACTATTAGAGGAAATGCAAAATAAAGAGGCGGTATCTAAATTTTCATCACCCCTTAGTGGGAAGTCGTTGCCATTCGCAAATTTATCTGAGAAATTAGATAAAAAAAAAAAGGAAGATAAATAAATAAAATTGTCTGTATCAAAACCAGAAATAATTAATAAAATTTCAAAGAACTTCCCAAATCTCTATAAGAAAGATATAAATAAATTATTTGATATTTTATTGTCTGAAATAATTAAAGCACTTAAAAACGGTGAGAGAGTAGAATTAAGAGATGTAATGACTTTTGAGACAAGAATTCAAAAAGAAAGGGTATCCTTAAATCCAAAAACTCTTGAAAAAGTTAAAGTGCCTGAAAAAAAAACTATTTTATTTAAATGTTCAAAAGAATGGAAAAAGAAAATAAATGAGCAAAAATAAAGTATTTATTGCGTGTGACACCTCAAATATTAAAAAAGTTAGAAGTATAATAAACAATACACAAACAAATAAAATACAAGTTGGATATAAATTTGGTGTTGAATTTTTAAATTCAAAAAATGGTCGAAACTTTTTATCAAAAATAAAAAAAAAAATTATTTTCCTTGATCTAAAATTACACGATATACCTAATACTTGTTTATCTGCAGTTAAAGCTGTTAGAGATTTGAAGCCAAATTATATCACAATTCATATTAGTTCAGGATTAGAAGCTTTAATAGCAGTAAAAAAAGTATCGAAAAATATAAAAGTAGTTGGAGTAACAACATTAACTTCCCTTGATGATAAGTCTATAAAACAGATAGGTTATGATAAAAAAATTAATTCATTAATATTACATCAAGTAAAACTTGCCTCAAAAGCAAAACTTGATGCAATCGTTTGCAGTGGTAAAGAAATTAAAATAGTCAAAAAAATATTTAAAAAAGAAATAATTACTCCAGGAATAAGATTTAATTCAAAAATAAATGATCAAAGAAGAGTAATGAAACCCATAGAGGCTTTTAAAAGAGGTAGCAGCTGGCTTGTAATTGGAAGACCTATAACAAAAGGAAATATTAAAAATAATATTAAAAAATTAATTAATCATTTAAAAAATGATTAAAGGTTCAAAAATTTGCGGTGTATCAAGCACTGAAACATTAAATTTTATTAAAGAGCATCCCTATCCATCAGAGTTTGTTGGTTTTATTACAAATTATAAAAAATCACACAGAAATGTCAGTTTTGATAATTTAAAAAAATTAACAAGTTTAAATAATGGGAAAATTAATTTTGTATCTGTTCTTGTAAGTCCAGACAACGAAATTTTAGATAAAATAAAAGATCTTAATATCGATTATTTTCAATTATATAATGTTGATCCTGAAAGGACAAAACAAATTAAAGAAAAGTACAAAAAAAAAATAATTTCTGCATTAACTATTGTAGATCGGGAAGATGTAGAAAAATTTAAACTTTATAGAAATATTTCAGAGATAATTCTTTTTGATGGTAAAGGATATGAAAAATCAATTGGTTTTGATCATAAACTTTTAGATAACATACCAAATGATATAACAAAAATGATAGCTGGAAATATAAAAATTGATAATATTCCTGTCTTAAGAAATACAGATTATTTTATAGATATAAGCGGTGGATTAGAAAATGAAGACGGAAAAAAAGATTTACAAAAAATAGATTTTTTTTTAAAAAAGATTAAAGCATATGAAGCTTAAGAAAAAAATACCAGTAATTGATCAACATGATAAGTTTGGAATGTGGGGTGGTAAATTTGGAGGTAATTTTGTTCCTGAAACTCTAAAAAAACCAATTAATGATTTAGAAGTACTATTTACCAAATTAAGAAATGATAAATACTTTATTCAAGAGCGAGACAAATATTTTAAAAATTGGGTGGGTTCCCCAACTAGATTTATAAAGTTAAAAAATTTGTCAAATCATATTGGAGGAGCACAAATATGGGCAAAAGTTGTTTCGGATGCTAACGGTGGAGCACATAAAATATATAATGCTACTGTTCACTGTTTATTAGCAAAAAAAGCTGGTAAAAAATTTATAGTTGGGGACACTGGCGCTGGCTATGCTGGTAAAATGTTAAGTATGGCAGCAAAAAAGTTTGGACTTAAATGTAAAATTTTTATGGGAGCTAAGGATATAAAAAGACAGCAGCCTAATGTTCGAGCTATGAAAAAAAATGGTGCAGAAGTTGTACCTGTTTATACGGGCAGTCAAACTTTAGTAGATGCGGTTTCTGAGTGTATGAGGTATTGGGTGGCAAACTGCGATACAACTGCAATGTGTGTCGGATCAACTGTAGGGCCAAATATTTTCGTCAAAATTTGTGGATGGAGTACAACTCAAATTTCTAGAGAATTAAAGGTTCAAATCAAAGAGGAATTTGGATTGATACCAAGAAAATTAAAACTTTATAATTGCGTTGGTGGAGGATCATCTAGTTATGGTTTTTGGAGTGAATTTATAGATTACGATAAGAAACACGTAGAGTTAATTGGAGTTGAGGCCGGTGGTCCTAAAAAGAGTAAAAAACATGCAGCACCATTGACTTATGGATCTAAAATAGGAATTCTTCACGGCGCAGCCCAGTATGTAAATCAAAATTCTGAAGGACAAATTGAAGAAACAGAATCCATCTCTGCTGGATTAGATTATCCAGGAGTTTCCCCTTTGCATTGTTTTTTAAAAGATTTAAGAAGAGCTAGATACACGGCTGCAAGTGATGAAGATGCATTAAAAGCATATATGCTTGTTACAAAATTTGAAAATTTACGCCCTTCTTTAGAGCCAAGTCACGCATTTTCAGTTGCTATTAAAGAATCAAAAAATCTTAACAAAAATACTATAGTTGTGATTAATAGTTGTGGAGATGCGCTTAAAGATAAAAATATTTTAAAGTCTAGGTTGGGTAAAAAATATGAACAGTTCAATTAGTTTAGCATTTGAAAAGGCAAGATTTGAAAAAAGGCCTGCTTTATTGACTTATACTGTTGCAGGAGACAATACAAAAAAAATATCTCTAAATATTTTAAAATCCTTGTCTAAAAAAGTTGATATATGTGAACTTGGATTTCCTCATAATACTCCAATTGCTGATGGTGGTCAGATACAGACCAGTGCATATAGGGCAATTAAAAATGGTATTAAAATTAAAAATATATTCAAACTTGTAGAAATTTACAAAAAGGAAAAATCTGCAAAACCTCTAATTTTAATGGGTTATTATAATATTATTTATCAATATGGTGAGAATAATTTTTTAAATAAATGTAAAAAGGTTGGAGTAAATGGAATTATAGTAGTTGACCTACCTTGGCCAGAGAATAAAAAATTTTCAAATAAATGTAAAAAAAAAGGAATATGTTATGTACAACTAATTTCACCTACAACTTCGTATAACAGGTGTAAAAAAATTATAAAAGATTCACATGAAATGATTTATTATATTTCAATGCTGTCTACAACTGGTGGAAAATTGAAGGTTTCACCTAAACAAATTTTATCAAATTATAAAAAAATTAAGAAAATTAATCCAAAAAAAAATTGTGTAATAGGCTTTGGTATTACGGAAAAAACCATTGATAAGTTAAAATTGGCAGATGGTTTAGTTGTTGGTAGTGCAATTTGTAGAGAAATTACTAAAAGTATAAATAAAAGACAAAATCCTGTCACAAATGTGAGCAAAACTGTTATAAGATTAAAAAATAAAATATTATGAATTGGATAAATAAAATAAAAAAACTTGGTGAAAGTATTAAAAAAAATATTAATAAGAAATTTCCTACAAGATCTGAAAGAGAAACAAGTGCATGGACAAGCTGTTGTAAGGGCCCAATTTTAAAAACAGAATTAGAAGAAAATCTTTTTGTTTGTCCTCAATGTAATAAGCATCATAGAATAAGTCCGAAGCAGAGATTTGATATTATTTTTGGCACTAATAATTATGAAATATTAAAAACACCAATTCCTAAGGATGATCCTTTGGAATGGACAGATACTAAATCTTATAAAGAGAGATTAAAAGATGCTAGAAAAAAAACTAATCAAGAATGTGCTGTAGTTATTGCTCAAGGAAATTTAAATGGAATAGCAATAACTGTTGGTGCAACAAATTTTGATTTTATTGGTGGATCAAGCGGTGCTGCTGAAACTGAAGCTGTAATATATGGTGTTCAACATGCAATTGATAATAAAACCCCTTTTGTATTTTGGCCGTGCGGCGGTGGACAAAGAATGTTCGAAAGCCCAATAGCTCTTGCTGGAATGACAAAGACAACTTTAGCAATTAATGAGCTAAAAAAAAATAATTTGCCTTATTTGGTTTGTTTCACTGATCCAACTGCTGGCGGTATCACTGCAAGTTTTGCCATGCTAGGTGATATTCAATTTTCAGAACCAGGGGCTTTAATAGCATTTGCTGGCCGTAGAGTTGTTCAAGCTACAGTAAAAGAGGAATTGCCACCAGATTTTCAAACAGCTGAATTTCTATTAAAACACGGTTTCGTAGATAAAATTATTGAGAGAAAAAGTTTAGCAAGAGAGATAAGACTTATATTATCTATATTGCTAAAGAAAAATTCTGAAGTAAATTCAGAGAATAATGAACAAACTTCAGAACTTAGTACTCAAACTAGAGAAGCATCATAAAAAAAAAATTGATCTCACCTTAGATAGAACATTTAATCTTTTAAATAAGCTAGGTAATCCACAAGATAAACTTAAAAATGTAGTAAATGTTGTAGGCACAAATGCCAAGGCAAGTATGGCCTACAGTCTGAAGTCAATATTAAATCAAGCAGGTTATAAATGTAACTTATATACATCGCCACATCTTCAATCTTTTACAGAAAGATTTATTTTTAATGACAAGGAAATAGAGGAAGATGAGCTTATTGAAATACTTAATCATATAGAAAAAGTTTTAGGTAATGACAATGCTAGTCTTTTTGAAATTTTGACATGTGCTTTTCTTAAATACGCAGAAAAATATAAAGATAATATAAATATTATTGAAGCTGGGTTATTCTTCCAATTTGATAGTACTAACGTATTTAAACATAATCTTATGACCTTGATTGGTGTAATCCATACTGATCATTTGCAATGGCTTAAAAATAAAACTATTGATGGGATTATTTATGAAAAAACATCTAAGCTCTTGAATTCAAATATATTTATTAATAATCAATTAAATGAAGAAATTAGAAATAAAATTGAAAAAGCTCTTTTAAATAATTCATCTAAAAAATATTTTTTTGGGAAGGATTTTAATGTTTCAAAGCAAGAAAATGGGTTTATTTTTTATCAGGATGATATGGGAGAAATTATACTGCCTGAGCCTAACCTATTAGGAGATCACCAGCTTTATAACATAAGCACATCTATAGTAGCATCGAGAAAAATATTTAATGTTAAAGATCAATACATCAAAGCAGGTATCACTAACATTGAACTTAAGGGACGACTTCAGGAATTAAACTCTGGTAAACTAAAAGAAATTTCCAAACAAAATAGATTAATTATTGACGGTGGTCACAATGAAAGTTCAAGTATATCTATTTCGAATTGGATTAGGCAGCAAAACCAAGATGTTCATTTAATATGTGGCATGATGAAAGATAAAGAACATTATGAATTTATAAAACATTTAAAAGATGTTGTTAAATCAATAACTTTAATTGACATACCAAATCAAGAGGGATCAATTTCTAAAGAAGAGTTTAAAGAAAAAATGAATGATTTAAAAATTAATATTAACTTATCAAAATCTATAGAAGATGCTGTTAAATTAAATTCGAAACATCCAGATTCAATATGTCTATTCGCAGGATCACTATACATGGTTGGAGAAGTTCTAAATCTTAATTAGATATTTTGCTCTATCCAAGACTTTAGATCTGATTTAGTTGTTGCTCCAACTTTTGTAGCTTTGAGCTCACCATCTTTAAATAATAACATTGTTGGAATTCCTCTTACACCATACTTAGTTGGTGTATTGGGTTCGTTATCAATGTTATGTTTTGCAATAGTTACTTGTGCTGACATTTCATCTGAAAGCTCCTCTAGTATCGGTCCTATCATCTTGCAAGGTCCACACCATTCTGCCCAAAAATCTACAACAACTGGTTTGCCAGCTTTAATTACATCTGATTCAAAATTGTCATCCGTTACACTAATTGTTGCCATAAGATCCTATATATATTTTGAAAATTTAGTTTCAAGTCTTATCTATAAAATTTTATATTTATCCACATTAGGCGTTTTCATATTTTTTTTGGATACTCATTACAAATTCATTTAATTCATCTAAGAATTTAAGTTTTGAATAATCTTTTTCATTGGTATATTTTTCTCTTAAATTGTCGCATTCAAAATAAAATTCTTTGCAGGTCCACCACTTCTCTTTTCTTTCACTCAATATCCGTTTGGCAATTTCTCTTTTTACTTCATTATAAATTTCTTTAGGCAGTGTTTCAGGTGATTCCTGGTAAATAATTTTTTTACCAAATCCAACCAATCTTTCATCTTCAAACTTATCAAGCATAATTAATTTGTCTTTCCAGCTAGCGCTATGCCATTTTGAAAATAGTGCTGTGTCTTTATTTGGTGTAAATTTTTGATAAATACTTTCTTCAGCCAATACATCTTCTTGTGATTTAGATTGTTCCTTTTCTTCAGCAATTTCTCTTAAAGCTGTAATAACATTTTGAGAAAATTTCTCATTCTCTCTCACTAATTTAGCTCGCTTATAAATTAAATCTTTATCCATCGCACTATATGGTTCTACCTTCATTCCGTAACTTTCATCTAATATCATAGGGGCCTTATTCGATCTTATAGTTCTTAGAAACTTAGGCGTTTTTTTTAATTCAGATTTAATTTCATTTACTGATAAATTTAATAAAGTCTCAACATCAACCCTTAAATCCACTGCTTGTCCCCATTGGTAAACCGGGTGAATACAATACTTTGGATTTAAAGGTGCACAAAGGTATAGTCGAGATTTTCCATAAAAATATTCATTTAAAGTAATGATATTTTGTTTTTTAAATACTGTCTCTGCATCTACTCTACTGGATGTTTTTAAAAAACTATTCCAAGTATCTTGTTGCTTGCTTTTGATTAAACCTAAAACTTTCAAAGTAAGCTCAGCATCAAATAAGGCCGAGTGAGCACCGCTAGACTCAAATCCGTTCATTCTAGCTAATGACTCAAGCTTCATTACAGCATTACCCTTTTCGTTAGTTTCTGTTTCTAGTACTGTTGGATCCACTGCGTAGGCTGCTCTTGCAATATTAAGACCATCTGTTCTTTTGTTTGGTGATGCGTTAGTAATGTATGGATATCTAATACCTTTAAAAAATTCTTTTCTTATCATTTCATCATCAAAACCAATATTTGACCATCCTAAAAATATTGCTGGACTCCATTTTTT
>MDTD01037652.1_pt1 | contig 18185 bp, 14 predicted proteins | sample 811221 | NCBI WGS metagenome assembly MDTD01 (sample SAMN05326646, study PRJNA326480) | marine metagenome | isolation source: seawater | place: Pacific Ocean: South West | collected 2011 | reverse complement strand
TTCTTTGATTTCGTCATTCCCGCGCAGGCGGGAATCCAGTGGCATTCTGTTGACGATTGCATGTCTCACTGGACTCCCGCCTGCGCGGGAGTGACGGACGGTGGAGATTAATTCTTTGCATATCTTTAGGTGAACGCTTAACCGCTTACTGCCTGCGTGACTTTTTGCCTTGCATCCATCGTGAAAATAGCTGCGACACAGCGTATCGCTGATGCCATTGTTAGACGTGTGGTCTGGGCGAGTCGGATTATCTCATTTTCTTGATCTCGAACTGTTTGCCAGCCAGGGCGTCTTTGGCAAATTGACCCCAGAAGGGCGTGGGTGTGAAGTCCCAATCTGCGAGCATGCGCGGTGCCGATGCTGTGTGGAAACACCAGCCGGTCCAGTGCAGCTTGTATTTCTGGATGCATCCCAGAAAGTCGGGGACCCAGGTGTACGGGTCTTCTGGCGTAATGCCAAGTTCGGTTAGAAAGTTCATGGGACGGCTGTCCGCACCGAGTTCACCGATGAGGACCGGATATTTCTCAGCGGTTTTGAGGAAGTAATTCTCCCAATCGTTTTTCCAGTTGTAGCAATGGGCTTCGTAGATGATGCCGTTGCCACCGCGATCATCAATGGCAAAACCGTTAAGCGGGCCGGAGATGGTGGCAGCCCAATGGATACCACTGACGGTGCAGACATTTTTCGCGCCGGTCTTGCGGATGCGATCCATCAAAGCCTGCATGCCCGGAGATTCGAATGTCTCATATTTCAGGTCATTTTCTGCGACCACGCCCGGCTGGGGTTTGATTTTCTTTTTGACCGTGCCACCATCTTTCCAGACTTCCCAGGTGATGCCATGCGGTTCATTGAATAAGCCGAAGATGACCGCTGGATGATTTTTGTAGCGTGTTGCTGCGTCTTCCCAGAAGTCCAGATGGCGCTCCTGCACGGCTTTGAATTCATGTAGATCCAGAAGCAGGTACGCACCACGTGAAGCTGTTGCCTTGACGAGTTTATCGACCAACTCACGATAGGACTTACCCCCATCGCGTTGGTACTTGGTTTGGCCGAACCAGAACTGTGCCTGCACCGCCAGTCGGATGATGTTGGCATGCCACTCTTCGATGGCAATGACGGTGGATGGGAAGACATATTCGCCATGCACCGACCAGCCCAGTGATGGGACGTTGAGTCCTTGAAGCCAGACTTCATTGCCTGCCGAGTCAACGACTTTGTTGCCAACTGTCTTTAAGGCTGGTGGGTATGGTTGGCCGCCATCGACGGGGAACTGGACGGTTTTGGCGCGGGGTAAATCTTTGGATTCACTGGGCGTTTGTGTCTGGGCGTGCACGCAGGTGAACGAGGTGAGAAGCAGCAGTGTCAGAACAACTTTGAAAAATGCGGGCATAGCGATCGCTCCTGAACCATTTGGGGGTTAAGTGGTGAGTTGGTGTTGTGTGATAGTCAGCGAATGGTTTAAAGTCTGAAAAACAAGGTTAAAATGCGTCAGTTGATCAGTGATGTCACATGGCCGTCAAGCCAGAGTTGGTTGGCCTGGGTGTCGGATAGATGTCGGTAATAAACGCTGACATTGTAGTTGCCACAGGTGTAGTTCCAACCCGCGTTGACTTTGGATTCCTTGATCCAGTTGATCTGACTTGGCGTGCGTTTGAGGTAGACATCCAGTTCGTCCATCTTCCATGCATATTGATCGTTTCCCGATTGGCTGGAGAAGGCGGGGTTGATCCAGAAGCTGGCGGAGTAGGCTTTGTTGACGGTGTTATAGCTGGGGCGTGGAATGTGCAGGGCATCAGGGCAATAGAAAATTTGCTTCATCCCAAAGCGTGATCGCGGGGCGACATAATCATCCAGTCGCTGCTTCCAGATGTCCGGCTTAAATGGCAACCAACCTTGATAGTCTTCGACATAAGTGAAGGTCAAGATGCCGATCTGTTTCATGCGTGTTGCGCAATCGAGTTTGCGTGAGGATTCGCGCGCCTGAGCCAAGGCTGGCAATAAGACTGCAATGAGCAGTGAGATAATGGAGATCACAACCAGCAATTCAATGAGGGTAAAGCCGCTATGACGATGTGTGTCAGTCATGATAATGTCTCCGATTGATCACGAAGCGATAAGCCGACTTTGTCCAGGAGTTGGCTTAATGCATCCGGGGCCAGTTGATTTCCGCCGCAACTTTGACGCATGCGCAGTTTCAAACCAGCGGATTTGGGTTCCTGTCTGACCTGGCCACGCACCAGACCGATGGCATTTTTGAGCATCCACTTGGCGCCCACACGATAATTGCCTGACAGACTCGATAGCGGGGGGTCGCATGTTTGAGCCAGTGTCGTATCCCCCCAGCCGAGAATGACAAAGTCTTTCGGTGCTTCCAGGCCGAGTTTGTGCATGGCCGTGATGAATCGAATCGCATGCGAATCATCAAAGCAGGTCACCGCCAGCCTGGGAGCAATTTTGGCAAGCTTCGCCGCCAACGCATTCATGGCTTGATTGTCCATGGCAACCAGGTGACAAAGATTATCCAGTTGGTGTTTGCTGATGAATTGCGTGTAGCCGACGATCTTGCGTTCGACAATGTCATTGCCTTCGACCAGTGGGCCGATGAAGGCGATGTGTTCATAGCCCATTTCGTGAAAATACTCACCAGCCAGTTGAATGAATTTGATGTCGGATTTGCCGAACGTGTCAGGTTTGGCAAAGCAGTGACTTTCCAAACCAGGCAGCAGCATTGGGATGGTCAACGGGATATCGGATCGGCGAACCAGGTCCGCCAATGGCTGGTTTTGATCCCAGGGTAGCCAAGGCACGATCGCACAGGTGCAGCCAATGGATTGAAGGGTTGCGATGGCTTTGTTCGCACTGTCATCAAAGTCGTGGACGATTTGAGTGTGCAAGGTCACCTGCTCATTGACCGCTTCCTGGTCGATGAGGCTGCTGATCCGCAGGGCATAGGCGTCGGCTTGAGCGTGAAGCAAAATGCCGACATGTCGCGTCTTGGGTGCTGCGGTGGTGCGTTGGGTGACGAAGGTGCCCGACCCGACGCGGCGTTCGATGCGACCTTCTTCCACCAGCAGTGACATGGCTTTGCGGATGGTCTGCATGTTGCATCGATTCGCTTGGGCAAGCTCGCGTTCGGAGGGCATTTTGGCGCCCGGGTCCAACTGGCCAATCATGTCCGTGATCGTGCTTTTCACATGCTGATACTTGAACTTTTTAGGGCTGGGTGCCTGTGTGGTCATGAAGTGATACCTGAAATGCTCTGATAAATGCTATGTAAATAACTATGGTTCATTTTTGCGTAGCATTTGTAAAAGTCAAGTAGATCAATCAGTAAATCCCGGAGATTATCCAAACATGGGTACATGCGATTCCAACGGGTTTCAGGCGATGGGTTGCCCACGCTGGATCACATCAAACCTCCCGGGATACTGGCTGTAAACAAAAAGATTTGTGTGATGTTCGAATTTTTTCAATGAGCACACCGAGCCTGCCAACAATTGGCTGAATTGATAGCAAGTCTTTTTAGGACAGTCGCTTGTGTGACGCAAGCGTTCAGTTGAAACCGCGCTGAGTGTGGGGTATTCCTCATTGGAGATCAGCGAAGGGGGGCCAAAGCCAATTTTGTCTGTTGACATCCAGATCAGAATGATCGTATATTGAAACGCAAATGAGACTCGTTCTCATTTAATATGTTTTGGAAAGGAGGCGGCCGGTGTCACTTTGGCCAGCGATCCGGCCGCCGCGCATTTTACGCTCACCCCTAATTAAAGGAGTATCGCGATGTCTGTATCTTCGCATATCCCACTCGCCTTGACCAGTCCGCGCCAGCCTGATGCTGCCCGGGCCTTCACTCTCATCGAATTGCTGGTGGTCATCAGCATCATTGCTCTGCTCATAGCGATCCTTTTACCGGCCTTGGCGGGGGCTCGTGAAGCAGGGCGTTCGGCCAGTTGTCTGAGTAACACCCGGCAGGTCAATACCGCCTTTCTGGCATTCTCCGTGGACTACAAAAACCGCATGCCCAGCTTCTCAACCGGGGGCAAGTATCCAGATGCCTATTGGTATGGACGAGTCGATTGGACCAATGAGATTCTCTACATGGGCGAAGGCATCATCGGTCGCTACCTGGGCAAAGGTAACGTCTCGGGTTGTGACTCGGCCTTGTACGATGTCATGGACTGGTCCACCGGTCCGGTTGACTACGGTTACAACCGATTCATGGCAACCCAAGAAGGCAACGATTCGGACATCCGCACGGCTGCCATCGTCGATCACTTTCTTGATCCCATCAATACCTGCGTGATTTACGATGCCACCGGCTTTGTCCGCAGCTCCGATCCGCCGCAGACCGAAGCCTCACCCTACGGTTGGCAGACAAGCACAGGTAAGGCATCGCTTCACGGTCGGCATAACGGTCACGTTGCTAACGTCGCCTGGTTGGATGGGCATTCCAGCAACACCGCAGTCTACTATCCAGCGGACAGCAGTGCTCTCAAATCATCCTCCGTCGATGAACTCAAATCCAAACACCGTGGGTTTCTCGATATCGACAATGACATGTCCACTGACGAACTTTACGACTACGAATAAACCCTTTGCAATAAGGTGCTCGGCAGTGTCTCTGTGCTGCCGGGCACTTGTGGGGGGTATGAGATAACGATGTTCAAGAAAAAGAAAAATGCGGGTTCAGGTTCATCCCGAAAAAAGATTGCCATGCGACGCAAGTACAACCAGTTTTTGAAACTGGTCCGCCGGACGCATATGTACACCGGACTGTTACTCCTGCCATGGGTTTTGCTTTTTGGTTTAAGTGGCTTGTTTTTCAATCACCCCAATTGGGCCACACCCACCGACACCGTGCATGTGGCCCAGGCCAGCGTGGTCCAGCAAACCATCGGCTTTACGCCCATCGATTCTCAGCAATTGGCTGAGCAGGTCATTGCTTTTCTCAACCAAGCAGGTGATGAAAAATTTGCAATGGTCAACGGCTCATCACGTATCACCGGCCGGTTGACGATCAATGCTGCAAGTGAACATGCCAATCACACAGCACGCGTTAATCTCGTGACCGGCAAAGCTGAGATTCAAACCACGCCACAGGACCAACAGGAAAAAGACGAGCCGGACTTTGCAGGCCAACGCGTCACAGATTTAACCATCGACACCGATTTAATCAGTGACGGTGCAGAAGCCTTGTTTGAGACGGCAGGGATCACAATCGACCAGCGTCCACGCATGCGTCTGCGACCGGCTCCCGAATTGCAGTTTCAACTCACGGATGAAGCTGGAAAGGTTTGGAACACCACGTTTAATCTTGCCAACGGTCAGTTGGCGGGACGCGCTGCACAGAGTCCTTCCGGGTTGGGGTTTCGTGATAGCCTGACACGCTTGCATCGACTGCATCAATATCCCGATGCAGTAGGGGCGCGTTGGTTCTGGACTTTCCTTGCTGACGCGACCGCATTGACCATGGTTTTCTGGGGCATTTCCGGTGCGCTGATGTGGTGGCAGATTAAACCCACACGCCTGCTGGGAGTCGGGGCAGTGAGTGTTGCCGTCGTCATCGCATGGTTAATCATCGCCGGTACCCTGGCGGAATTGACGTTCGGCCCAACCTCGTCAAGAAGGGGTGGCGGGGGAGGTGGTGGACACGGACAACGTGCTGCAGCAGACGGCGAGAAGGCAACCCGTTCAGGTCAACGTGGTGGCAGGCCGATGAGACTCACCACCGAAGAAGCGTCGGACATTGAAGCGCGCATGCGCCGTCGCCGCGCGAATCAACGATCATCTGATCGTGGTGAATCAGATACCGTTGAAGATTAAGGGGGCGTGATGACTGGCATGCAAACAAAAAAGCACAGGTGGCAAGCCTGTGCTTTGGGGTGTTGATCGGTTGTTGTTGGTATTGGACGGCGTTAATCAGTCGACGTACTCAAGCGTGAAATCGTCGAAGTCCATCGTGCCGGCCTTGACGTTAAACAGGACAGGCATGACTTCGAACTTATGAGCACCTGCGGGGACTTCAAATTCCAGAACCTTTTCTTCCCATTCGGCATGGGTGCCTGCCATACGCGGGATCTTACTGACGCCTTTGACTTTCTTGCCTGCTTCGTTTTTGAACTGGATAAACAGCGTGCCGGAGAACCAGGATTTCTGACCCTTTTCGATACCGTTGCATCGCATTTTGAAGGTCATTTTCATCTTCTTGCCGTAATCCGCCGGCTTGATGAAGAATTGGCGGTAGACCATGTACATTTTGCCTGATTCAAGGGAAGTCAGACGAAGGAATTTGTTGTCACCTTCTGTCTCCCAACTGCTGCCTTTTTCAGGGTTGATGCCCCAATGAGCAGGTGTGCCCGGCTTCTTTGGGTTTTCCTCTTGGAAGTCACCTCCCTTGAAAATATTATCACCAGCAAAGATGCCAGTGGTCATCGTCAACAGTGTTGCGACGGCACACAGGCCGGTCCATTTTTTACTCATGTCTTGTCTCCTCATGATGTGTTTTACAAATGCAAGTTTTCACGTTGATCACAAACTCAACGCATTTTCTTCATTTCAAATGGCTTGCCTGAGAGGGCGTCCTTGGCAAACTGACCCCAGAACGGTGTGGGCGTGAAATCCCAATCCGAAAGCATGCGCGGCGTGGAGTTGGTATGGAAGCACCATGCCGTCCAATGCAGCTTATGCTTCTGAACACATCCCAGAAAGTCCGGCGCCCATGTGTAAGGATCTTCCTGAATCTCCTTTGGCAGAAAGTCCATCGGCTTGATGTCAGCACCGAGTTCGCCCATCAGAACCGGGTACTTTTTCGCGGTGTCCAGGAAGTGTCCCTGCCAATCCTTTTTCCAGTTGTAGCAGTGGGCTTCGTAGATGATGCCGTTGCCGCCGTTGTCCACAATGTCATAACCTTCAAGCACGCCTGCGACGGTTGCTGCCCAGTCCAAACCGCTGACGGTGCACACATTTTTCGCGCCGGTCTGGCGGATCACGTCCATGCACTTTTGTATGCCCGGTGACTCAAACGTCTTGTAGTCAAGCTTGTTTTCCGCAGCTACGCCGTCTTTGGCTTTGATCTTTTCTTTGACTTGGCCACCATTTTTCCAGACATCCCAACTGATGCTATGTGGTTCATTGAATAAGCCGAAGATCACCGCTGGGTGATTGGCGTATCGCTTGGCTGCGTCTTCCCAGAATCTCAGATGCTTGGGTTGGATCGCTTTAAACTCATGCAGATCAAGCAGCAGATACGCACCACGCGATGCGGTGGCTTCGACGAGTTTGTCGACCAGTTCACGATAGGCTTTGCCGCCGTCGTTTTGGTAATCACTTTCACCGAACCAGAAATTGTGACGCACCGCCAAACGGATCACGTTGGCATGCCATTCGTCGATCGCCACGACGGTGGACGTGAAAACCTGTTCGCCTTTAGCTGACCAACCCAGCGATGGGATGTTGATGCCTTGGAGCCAGACTTCCTTACCCGCCGAATTGATGACCTGATTGCCAACGACTTTGAGTTCCAGCGGGTGGGGTTTACCACCGTTGACCGGGAACACCGCAGTGTGTGCACGTTGTTTGGGAGCTGGTTTATATTTCTCACCCATCGCACTGATGTATTGCAGTGAGAAGTCGTCCATATCCATCGTGCCCGACTTGACATTAAACAGCACCGGCATGATCTGCAGTTTCACGGCCTTGTCCGGGATGACCATGTCGACGGACTTGTCCTGCCAATCCATGGTGCCTTTGACGCGCGGGATGCCACGGACGCCGGGGGAAAGTTTCTTATTGTTGTCATCGACAAACTGGATAAATAGTGTGCCGACGAACCACGGCTTTTCGCCGCGCTGAAGGTCATTACAGCGCATCTTGAATGATAGTCTGAGAAACCTGCCTGCGTCATCGGGATTGAAGTAAAACTCGCGATACGTCAGTACGGTCTTGCCTGGATGCATGCTGGTCAATCGCAGAAAACGGTTGTCGCCCTGTGTTTTACAGGTCACGCCTTGCTCGGGTTTGAGTCCCCATTTGGCAGGCAATTCTGTTGAGCCGGCTTGCAGATCACCGTTGAGAAAAAGATTCTCTGCTGCATGCGTTGGCAGGCATGACATCATAATGATGAAGCAAGTGATGATGTAAAAACAATATCTCATTCTGCTTGATCCTGTAACACACCGATGTTGATCAGTAAATCGAAAACTCGGGCTATGTGTCTCTGTGACTCTGTGGTTCAATCCAATTAAGCCGCGATGGCCTTTATCGCATTTTCTTCATCTCGAATTGTTTGCCTGCAAGAGCTTCCTTGACGAATTTGCCCCAGAACGGTGTGGGCGTGTAGTCCCAATCCAGGAGCACGCGTGGGGTTGCACTGGTGTGGAAGCTCCATGCGGTCCAATGGAGTTTGTATTTCTGAATACAACCGATCATGTCCGGCGCCCAGGTGTAGGGGCTTTCAGGATTGGTTTGCCAGGGCATTTTCTTTTCGTCACAGCCGTTTTCACCCAGTAAAATAGGATGTTTTTCTGCGACATCCAGGAACTTGCCTTGCCAGTCGGACTTCCATGGGTAGACGTGTGTGTCATACATGATGCCGTAACCATCGGGGTCTTCGATGTCGTAACCTTTGAGAATGCCCGAGAGATCGTAAGCCCAATCCAGCGCGCCGATGACGCAGATGTTTTTCGCACCGGTCTTGCGGATGGCATCGACACAGGCCTGCATGCCCGGTGATTGGAAGGTGTTGTAGGTGATTTTGTTTTCCGCTGCGACACCGGCTTTGGCTTTGACTTTGGACTTGACTTCACCGCCATACTTCCAGGTTTTCCAGTCGATGCTATGTGGCTCGTTAAGCAGACCGAACATGACCGCAGGATGGTTCTTGTATCGTTTGGCTGCATCAATCCAGAAGTCGATATGCTTGGGTTGGATGGCTTTGTATTCGTGAAGATCAAGCACGAGATAGGCACCGCGTGAGGCGCAGGATTCGACGAGTTTGTCAACGATCTCACGATAGAGTTTGCCTCCGTCATCTTCCCAGCCACTGGTCCCAAACCAGAAGGGGGACTTGACCGGCAGGCGGATGATGTTGGCGTTCCATTCTTCGATCGCAATCACCACGGAGTTATGAATGTAGTCGCCGGTGCGTGACCATTCGAGACTGGGAATGCTCACGCCCTGAAGCCAGTATTCCTTGCCGTTGTCGTCGACGAGTTGGTTGCCTTTGACCTTGAGCATGGGCGGGTGGTGCTTGCCACCATCCACCGGGAAGCTTGCCAATTGGGCGCGTGTCTTGGGCTTTTCGATCATCTTGTCGATGTACTTGAGGTGCATGTCGTCGATGTCGAACGTGCCAGCCTGGGTGTTGAACAGGCAGGGCATGATTTCGAGTTTGCTCGCACCTTCAGGGATTTTCATTTGGAAGGTTTTTTGGATCCAATCCTTCTTGGTGCCTTTGATGTTGGGGGACTTGGCACCTTTGAGTGTCTTGCCGTTGGAGTCCTTGAAGTTCATCATGATGCGTGCATCAAACCAGGGACGCTCACCGGGGACGACACCGTCGCAGCGCATCTTCACCTGCATCTCCAGGGCTTTGCCTGCATCTTCGGGCTCAAAATAGATTTCACGATAGACCAGATTCATCTTGCCCGGTTCGGCAGTAGTGAGGCGCAGAAAATGGTTGCCGTTTTCCGATGCCCATTCCTGTCCCTTGTCGGTTTTCAGTCCCCAGCCATCGGGTTGGCCGGTCTTGCGGGTGCTGGCTTCGAAGTTGCCGTTGAAGATGAGATTTTTCTCAGCAGCCTGCGTCGTTGCGGTTATGGCAGCGACACAGAACAACATTGCTGTGATGGCCCATCGTTTGATCATGTTTCGGACTCCTGTGCGTATGGACTGAAGTTGGTTACAATTGCTATAAGCGTGCGGTGGCATCGGGGGCGGATTGATTCAGTGACAGTTGCTGTCCTGAAGCTTCATAATCCTACCCGAGTTTTGTCATCAATCAATAGCGATATGGGATAAATTTGCATATCACTAGTATAGCAATTGTCTCTTTTTGACTCTCGGGAATCTGTCCATGGCCAAGATGTTTGATCGCAATAACCTGAAGTATCAACAAGTTAAGGTCAGTATTGAGTCTGTTGTGGATCAGCTTCAGCCCGGTGATAAAATTCCCTCAGAGCGCGATTTGGCAAAGCAATATGACTGCAATTTTTTAACTGTCCGTAAAGCACTGGCCTTGTTGGTCGAAGAAGGACGCATCGAAAAACGCACCGGCTCAGGTACGTTTGTCACCGATCCCAATGCTATAGCAAAGAACGTCAACCACGTCGGCATACTCCTGCATACCTTCTCGGATCCTTATGCGTTGCGGATTGCCGGCTGTATCAGTCAGACCGCGACCGACCGGAAAATCACACTGCATACCAAGATGATCCACGACTACCAGGGCTCGGCCACGCAGGCCGTTGAGAGTCTGCAAGCCGAGGGTTGCTGTGCGGTCATCATCCCCTGGTTCCCGTGGGAGCAGACCCAGAAAATGCTCCAGTTCGTTGACAAGTCGCCCATACCCGTGAGTATCCCCGCCGTCTTCCCCGGTTTGGAGCATCAGTGCTTTGCCCGCGCTGCGACCTTCGGCAAGAGTGCCACCCACTACACCGATCTCTCAGGCAAATATTTTCAAAAACTCGGTTATAACAACATTGCCTTCATCGGCCCGCTCTCGGTGGACAATGACATTCTGCATCGCAAAATCATCGGCTATACCAACTTCATCGGCCAGGCCGGTTTGGATAATCTCTGCCAACTCATCGGCACCACAACCAAGGCGATGGACAAGGTCGCCAGCAAGCTCAAGCAGTACAAGGGAGACCTGGCGGTGATCAGTTATGACGATCAACATGCCACCCGATTCCTCACCGCCATGCACAAACTCGGACTCCAGGCGCCGCAGGATTTTGGCATCCTCGGCTACAACAACACCGATGCTGCCGAACATGCCGACCCGCCACTATCCTGTCTCTATGGTGATTATGTGCATCCTGCTCAGTCCATGTTGGACAATGCATTGGGCTTGGCGCAAGGCAAGGTCGTGCAGACCACCTATTGTCGTCCGCTCTTTTTCAAACTCCGCGAAAGCTGCTCGGGTAAATTGCGTATGGGCGACAAACTTCCCGCTTTGCTCGAGGAAATTGGTTTTATGGACATGCCCGATGAGCAAGCTGTAGAGGCGAACTGAACGATACACATCAGTCTCACAACGCCAATTGCTGTATCACTGCGCGATGAAGTCGTATTGCGATGTACGTTTATCCCCGATTGATTCCTTGCATCAAAATCTGAAATTAACATTGACAACCCTTGACGATTATCTTGTGTGTGCGTATCGTGTAATTACACGAAAAGGAAATATGCAATGGCACACCAATTCAATCAAGCGTATACCGACGAACATCTCACCCGTAGCGGCTTTCCTCTTGGCGGGATCGGGGCAGGGATGATCTGCCTGGAAGGCTCGGGCAAACTCGCGCAGGTCTCCGTCAGACACAATCCGCAAATCTTTTTTGAACCGTTGATTTTCTCGGCCATCCATATCAAAGGTATGGACAACGGCACGCGTCTGCTTGAAGGTCCGGCCCCTGATTGGAAGTTGGGAACACGTTGGGCCGGGAGCAACAATCATCATCAGAGTTCAGGCAACGGGTTTTACAACAAGACCTATGGCATGCCTCATTTTCAGTCCACAAAGTTTACAGCACGCTTCCCCTTTGCCACCGTTGACATGACACACCCGGACATGCCCGTCACCTGTCAACTCAAGGCATTCAGTCCGTTTGTCCCCGGCGATTCGGAGTCTGCTTCGCTGCCGGTGGCATCCATGCAGTACACGTTGACCAATACATCCGACAAAGCCATTGATGCGGTGTATTCGTTTCATGCCCATCGTGATGTGATTGCCAGTCCAGCCAAGGATCAGAAAAACAATCTCTGGCCCAACGTCCTGCAGGAAGACTCCGGCTTTGTGATCTCACAGGGCGCTCCGGTGGACAACCCCGCCGGAGCCGGTGAGTTTGGTGTGTGGTGTGATGCGCCGCAAACAACCGTCGATACCGCGTGGTTCCGTGGCGGATGGTTTGACACGTTAACCATGCTGATGAAAAAAATCACCACCGGCAATGCATCCGCCAAAGCATCGTACACCGACGGTGAGCCCAGCCTGGGGGGCAGCTTGTTTGTCCCGTTGCAACTTGAACCCGGACAGAGCCAAACCGTGCGTGTGTTACTCAGCTGGTTTGTTCCTGTCAGTGATGTCAAAGCAGGGCAGACTGACGAAACATCCTGTGGTTGTGATGACGGCCAATGCTGCACATCCAACGAGCCGGACACCTATCGGCCGTGGTATGCATCGCGATTTGGCAGCAGTGCGAATCTGCGGCATTACTGGAAGATCAAGCATGACACACTCCAGCAGCAAAGTGCCTTGTTTTCAGACACATTCTTTGCAAGCACCTTGCCCGACGAAGTCCTCGAAGCCGTCTCAGCAAACCTGAGTATTCTCAAGTCGCCGACGGTTCTCCGGCAACACGATGGCAGGCTCTGGGCATGGGAAGGCTGTCACGATGACGCGGGTTGCTGTCATGGCAGTTGCACGCATGTCTGGAATTATGCCCAGGCCATCTGTCACCTGTTTCCTGATCTTGAACGGACTTTCCGCGAAACCGAGTTTGGCCCGTCACAAAGTGATGCCGGTAAACAGTGTTTCCGAACCAACCTGCCGATCTCCGATGCAACATTTGGATTTCATGCAGCAGCCGATGGGCAACTCGGTGGCATTGCCAAGCTCTATCGTGAGTGGCGCATCAGCGGTGACACGGATTGGCTCAAGAAGCTCTGGCCTGCTGCAAAACAGTCGTTGGACTTCTGCATTAAGGCGTGGGACCCCGACGAATCGGGCATGCTCATTGAGCCGCATCACAACACCTATGACATTGAGTTCTGGGGACCCGATGGCATGTGCAGTTCGTTTTACCTGGCAGCACTCAAAGCCGCATCACGGATGGCCCAGGCATTGGGTGATGATCACGAACGTTACGACCAACTCTACGCGCGTGGCAAAGAGGCCATGGAGACACAGCTCTTTGACGGTGAATATTTCTATCAGCAAATCCGCTGGAATGACCTCATTGCCAAGCCGGAGTATGAACATGAAAATGCCGAACGCCGCTACTCCGCTGAAGCCATTGCGATTCTCGAAGAGGAAGGTCCCAAGTATCAGTACGGCAAGGGGTGTTTGTCCGACGGGATACTCGGTGACTGGATCGGTCGAACCAGTGGTCTTGATCCGGTGGTCGATGAAACCAAAATCACATCGCATCTGGAAAGTGTCTTCAGGTACAACTTCCGAACTTCACTGGCAGACCACGTTAACCCGCAACGCTGCGGTTATGCTTGTGGCGACGAAGCCGGACTGCTGCTGTGTACCTGGCCCAAAGGTGGCCGCTTGAGTCTGCCTTTCGTGTACAGTGAAGAAGTCTGGACCGGCATTGAATACCAGGTTGCATCTCATCTGATGATGTCGGGCAAAGTTCAAGAAGGACTGACCATCGTCCGTGCTGCACGCCAACGCTACGATGGCACGAAGCGCAATCCGTTTAACGAGATTGAATGTGGACACTGGTACGCCCGCGCTATGGCAAGTTACGGTCTGATTCAGGGACTCACCGGTATTCAATACGACGCGGTCGAACAAACCCTCACCGTCAAGCCACAAATCTCCGGCGATTTTCAGAGTTTCCTCAGCACAGCGACCGGCTTTGGTTTGGTGTGCGTCAAGAATGGGCAGGTCTCCGTCGAAGTCAAGCATGGCAAAATGGATGTCAAGCACATCGACTATCAACCCTGTGATTGATATGATCCGACTAGTCACCGGGTCAAGATAACTCGGCTATTGAGCCCGGTCATCTTGACTGAGATTTGGAAACTGTCAGTCAATGATCTCATCACTTGAACTAGCCAAACGCTGTGGGGTGTCGCAAGGCACTGTTGATCGCGCGCTGCACAATCGGCCGGGCATCTCCGCCAAGACGCGCGATCGGATTCTCAAAGTCGCCGCAGAGCATGGCTATCAGGCCAACCCTGTTGCGACGGAGATGATGCAGGGCAAGAGCATCATTGTCGGCGGTTTGGTTCCGAGTTTGAACAGTATCTTTTTCATGGACCTTTTTGAAACGATCTCCCGGAAGCTTGATGCGATGGGCTTGCGTTTACAGGTTTGCAGTTATGACTCACCGGCGTCCTGTATCAGTATTCTCACCGACTTTGCTGCCCGCAAGTCAGCAGGGGTGATCATGATCCCGCCGGTGAATGTGGATTGGAATAACATCAAGCCGATCCTCAAAAGTCTGCCAATCATCAGCCTGATTCATTCCCCGGATATTGCTGATGTGCATGGTGTTCACCCGGATGAAGTGACAACCGGCAAAGATGCGGTCAAGGGGTTGATCAAACACGGGCATCGCCAAATTCTGATGGTCGATTATGACAACGCATCACCTGCGGTTCTCCAGCGTACCCATGGCTATGAACAGGCGATGCTCAAGGCAGGCTTATCACCGATCCGCGTCTGCAAGCCTGACACCAGGACGCTGCTAAAGCACATCAATGAGAACAAGATCACCGCGGTGTTCTGTCACAATGATTGGTTAGCCTTGGAAGTGATCCGCCAGCTCAACTCTGTATCGCTGCGCGTACCTGAAGATGTCTCGGTGTTGGGTGTGGATGATAGTCCGACGTTTATCACGCTATGCGATCAAGTGACCACGATGCACTATCCAGCAGAGGATATCGCTGAACATGTCACCGCGATCCTCAATGGCAAACCCCTCAAACGCAGAGTCAAACCATGCACATGGGTTGAGCGCAAGAGTGTGCGTGCGATTTGAGATGTCAGAAAATTGCTCAAATGCAATGCAGTTCCAGGCTGCGGAGTTTCACCGGGCCGTCGCTATCCAGAACACGCAGGCGGAGTTTGCTGCAGTAAAACTCGGGCAGGCGGATGATCTGTTTGTGGCCGATGGTCAGACCTTGATGCATTGAGAAGAACCGACCTTTACCAAAGCCGTTGATGTCGATGGTGTAGCGTTTGACCGCTTCGCCGTGGGTCAAGTCTTCCTGAATGACGATGAAGTTGCAGTCGCTTTTGGCGGTGTTTTCATTGTCGTAGGTCCAGGTCATGCCATCGTCACTGGCTTCAAAGTCTGCCAGCGTTGCAAAGGGTTTGGCTTGACGCTGGGTGATGTACTGTCCCATACCGATGAGAGATTGGCTATCGAGTTCGGGGAGCAGGCCACGTCGATCCGGACCGATGTTGATGAGCATGTTCGCGCCGCGTCCGACGGACATGTCGTAGATGTCGACACATTGCTTGACGGTCTTGACGGTATGGACATCGTTTTCGCTGTAGAACCAGTTGTGTTTACGCATACGCATGTCGCATTCGACAGGAAGCCAGCGCATTGCTGTATCACCCAGGTCGTCTTTTTCGTCTGTTTGAATGGAGAAGTCCACTGCGGAGACGACGTTGGTGTTATCCAGGCCGGTGTAACCTTGTTCGTTGCCACACCAGCGGTAGTCCGGATCACCCATGTTGAAGATGAGGATATCAGGCTGCATTTTGCGGATTTCGCCGGTGATGCGGGCCCAGTCGTATTCGTGGCCTTCCGAGCCACAGCCGTCGAACCAGAGACAGTCGATCTTGCCATAGCGTCCATCGAGCAGTTCGCTGACCTGGTTGATGAAGTAGTCATCGTAGCCTCCTGCATCTTTCATGGAGACATCCGCAGACAGGCCCGAGAGTCCGTCAGCCTGGGCGGGGGAGTAGTAAATGCCGGGCTTGATGCCGAACTCAGCGCAGGCATCGACGTACTCACGCACGACATCTCCTTTGCCATCTTTCCAAGGTGAGTTCTTCACCGAGTAAGGCGTGTACTCACTTGGCCAGTTGGCAAAACCGTCATGATGCTTGGCGGTCAGCACCGAGTATTTCACACCCGCATCCTTGCACACCTGCATCCACTGACGGCAGTCAAGCTCCGTCGGATCAAAGCCCGAGGGCGGCATCGGTTTGCCATCCCAATCCCGGTGACCTTCATAAAACGTGCGGATGCCAAAGTGCAGAAACAGACCCAACTCCCAATCCTGAAATTCGAGTTGACGGGCGGCGGGGACGGGACGGGTGACGGTGGGGGCGATGTCAGACATGCAACACTCTCAGCCAGTTAATGCTTACCGTGATGAATCAGGTTGACGATCAACCTTGTCGGCAAGTCATTGTAATACGCCCATCACAGAAGCGGCAGGGATGAGTTGTGTCTGAAAGCCGAAAAGATGTATCCACGTCGGGCATTGAAGTGCTTTGTTCACTGCTGCCTGTTTGCCGTCTCAACGCTCAAAATCCACATCACGAGCAAGCTGACCATTGGCCGGCATGATGCCCGCGGAGATCATCAGGCGTAACAACGCACGCAACGGTTTGTCTTCGACGAGACGTGTTTTATTCAGGAATGTGAGATAGTCCTGGCCATGCTGCAGGTAACACAAGTCCACCATCGCACCGATGATCGCATCCAACCCCAGTACGCTCATCGCTGCGATGGATGCCGACTGCTCAGGTGGTTGACGCATCTCGCGAGCCATCACCCAGCTTTGCCAAACCAACTGCACTTCATCAATCACAAACCGACTGTGTGCGGCAATCTGGAGCAGTGCCTGTTGGGGCAGGTGATACTGATACACCGGATACCCCGGCCGAATCGTGTTGCTCAACGCCAGGTAACTCAGCGCGATCCGATGCCCACACTCCGGGCAACTGCTGTCCTTGGCCAGCGTCCGCAGATTGTATCCACAGTTAAGACAGAAAAAGTCATGCGTGATGATTGGGCTATAGGTGAATCGATCGGTCATGGGCAAACAAACCAAGGGCAATACGAACCGTTACAGGATGTGATCATCATACCACGAACCGATCAATTGCCTACGTGATACAAGCAGTGCAACACGATTGGCAGCAGGACCAACCAGATCAAAAACAACGCCCAGACTCTCCCCGCTATGAGGTTGTAATCGTTGAGCAGAGCCGACCATGATTTCTTCATGACATAGTGTCCAAAGCCAAACTCAAACGACACCGTCATCAACAACCAGATCAGGCCAATCCAGATGGCATCAGTGAGTTGATCAAGCGGCCGGAATAGATGTAAGACGAACACCGTTGCAGTGATGAGAATACTACCTGTGAGTGTGGAAAGTTGATGGGCTCGGAGTTCGCTGATGCGAGGCAAAAAGACCTTCTCACGAAACGCACCATTGGCAATGGCGAGTATCATCAATACAAACCAGAAGCAGGTGTAAAGGAGGATGGTCATGGATGAACTCGATAGCATGCTTATCAGGATACTCGATCCGAGTGCTTTTGAGCAGCGATTTTGGCGATGTCCAATGACACTTCAATTCGTTGACCACACTCCGGGCAGGTGTCATTGTCAGCAAGCAGACTGCCGGTCAGATCGTATTGACAGGCTTGGCATTGCCACAGCGGTGTGTCGCTTAACAGGTTGACGCCTTGCTCCGTCGCAACACGTTTGATGTGCTCAACGGATGATTCTTTGGGAGGAAGCCAGATAAAAGCAAGGAGCATTAACGCATGCCAGGACCATGTTGCAACCAGCAGGTAATGGATGTTGAGAATGACGATCCCGCGGTTTCTCTGAGGGTGGAGTATGTCCCATTTACTCAAGACACCCAACACGATCAGACACGGGATATAACCCAGCAGAAGCACGACAACACCAGTCGCATGAAAGTAAAACCGTTGAATCCAATTCCACTGTCTGGCTTTGCTCCACGTCAAACCTGCAAAGCAAATCAAGATTGACAGCAGTAACATCAGGATCGGTCCGAGCATACTCGTGCTGGGGATGTTTTGTCCGTAGCTTCGAATACTGCCGCGTTTTGCTTGCGTGACAATCCACCAGAAATTGGTTTTGGTGTACGTGAAAACAAGCAGGAGCAAAGCCATGAGTAACATCCCCAAAGGGATGGCATCACAGAGCGTGTGAATCTTTCGGTGGACCGGTGTTTTGCGTTGGAACAGTGCGATCCAGACCGTTGCGACCATCATCAGGATCGGCATC
>MDTD01187086.1_pt1 | contig 18190 bp, 26 predicted proteins | sample 811221 | NCBI WGS metagenome assembly MDTD01 (sample SAMN05326646, study PRJNA326480) | marine metagenome | isolation source: seawater | place: Pacific Ocean: South West | collected 2011 | reverse complement strand
TGGAATATTTACACCTGCAATACGAGCCATAATTTTTGTGATAAATTGTGCCTTTTATATAATAAGTTTTATCAAAGTCAACGCCTTAAACGTTGATAAAAGCATCTATTTTTGTTGTTATTTCATCAATTTCAAGAGATCCGTCTATCTCGTGAAAATTTGATTTTTTAGAATAGAAATCTAAAACTGGTTTGGTAGTTTCCATATATGTATCATACCTTCTAAGAATAGTATTTAACTGATCATCTGATCTTTTTTCTATAGCTTTTCTTTTTTCAATCCTTTTAATTATAATTTCTTTGGTTACATTAAGAAAAAAAATCAAATCTATCTTTTGATTTGAACTTTCTAATAATAAATCTAAATTTTTTGCTTGATTTATTGACCTTGGGTAACCATCAAAGATTAATCTGTTTTTTTTTTTCGGATCAAAAATTGTCTCCTTTATTAATTTATTTACAATTTCATCATTAACAAATTTACCATCGTTCATATCATTAATAATCATTTTTCCAATTTCAGAAGCTTTTGTTATTTCATCACGTAACATTTCACCAGTTGATATTTGAAAACCATTAATCTTGTTAACCAAATATTTCGATTGAGTACCTTTTCCAGCACCGGGAGGACCAAACAATATTATGTTCACTTATTTTCCGAATTGAGTTTTTTTAATTAATTGCTCATATTGAGAGCTCATTAATCTAGTTTGTATCTGAGTTACCGTATCTATGGCAACGACTACAACAATTAAAATGGATGTACCACCCAAATAAAACGGGATTGGATAATTTGCAATTAAAAACTCTGGCATCAAACATACAAGTGTTAAGTACAAAGCGCCAATTGTAGTTAATTTGGTTAGAATATTTTCTATATATAAAGCTGTGCTCTCACCTGGTCTTATGCCAGGTATAAATCCACCATATTTTCTTAAATTTTCTGCAGTTTCATTAGGATTAAAGGTTATTGATGTATAAAAGAAAGTAAAAAAAATTATTCCTGAAGCATATAAAAGCATATAAAGCGGCTGACCTTGAGAAAAAAAGGAAGCAATATTCAAAAACGTTTCATTTTGAGAAATATTAAAATTTGAAAATGTAATTGGTAATAATAATAATGCAGATGCAAATATAGCAGGTATTACACCTGCAGAGTTTATTTTTAAGGGTAAATGGGAAGAGTCACCACCATATATTTTATTTCCAACTTGTCTTTTTGGGTAGTTAATTGGTATTTTTCTTAAAGCTCTTTCCATAAAAACAATAAACATAATTGTTAAAACTAATATTACAAAAATTGAAATTATAACTATAGTAGATAATGCACCTGTTCTGCCTAATTCAAATGTAGTTGCTAATGCTCTTGGAATTTCTGCGACAATTCCAGAAAATATAATTAAAGATATTCCATTTCCGATACCTCTTTGAGTAATTTGTTCACCTAACCACATTAAAAACATGGTTCCAGCTACAATAGTGGTCACGGTTGAAATTTTAAAAAATATTCCTGGGTTGATTACTAGATTAGCTGAGGACTCAAGCCCTACTGACAAACCATAACCCTGAACAGTAGCTAAAAGAACAGTTCCATACCTTGTAATTTGAGTAATTTTTTGTCTTCCTTTTTCTCCTTGAGATTTTAAATTTTTGAAATAGTCGGAAACTCCTGTTAATAACTGAACAATAATTGAAGACGATATGTAAGGCATTATTCCTAAAGCAAAAATAGCCATTCTACTTATAGCGCCACCAGCGAAAACGTTAAACATGCCCAAAAGTCCCTTTTGATTTCCTTCCATTAGCGTTTGTAATTGATTAGGGTCTATTCCTGGTAATGGCACAAAAGTACCTAATCTATAAATTGCTAAAATAAATATTGTAAAGAGAATCCTATTTCTTAAATCATTTTGACTACTAGAGCTCATTAAGAATTATTTTTAGTGATAAAGGTTGAATCTGACTTTAATAACTTTTCTTTTGCAGATTTTGAAAGTAAATTTGTATCTAGATTAATTCTACTTTTAATTTCACCAATACCTAAAATTTTAAATTTTTTAACATTTTTTTTAATTAGTTTATTTGCCTTTAAAAACTTAATATCTATTTTACTTGTGGGAGAAATAATTTTTTTATCAATTAAGGATTGAATTTTATTTAAGTTAATTATTGCAAAATCCTTTTTTCTTTTAATAGAATTGAAACCTCTTTTTGGTAATCTTCTATAAAGAGGCATTTGTCCTCCCTCAAAGCTTTTAATGGCAACACCACTTCTTGATTTTTGTCCTTTTACACCCCTTCCCGATGTTTTACCTTTGCCACTACCTATGCCTCTACCAAGTCTTTTTTTGGGAATTTTGGTTTTAAACTTGTTATTGAGCTTCATCATTAACCTCTTTTCTCCACAATTTCAGATATTTTTTTATTCCTAGAAAATGAAATTGATTTAGGAGAATGTTGTAACTTTAAAGCTTTAATGCATGCTCTAATTACATTATGTGGATTGCCGGTGCCTAAAGATTTCGCGACAATATCTTTTATACCCAGTACTTCACAAATAGCTCGAATAGGTCCACCTGCTATAATTCCTGTACCCTTAGGTGCTGAACGCAAAATAACTTTTCCTGCTCCATCTTTACTGTAAACGTCATGATGAATTGTCCTTCCATCTCTTAAAGGAATTTTAATTAATTTTCTTCTAGCTAATTCGTTAGCTTTTTTGATTGCGTCAGGGACCTGTTTTGCTTTTGCATGTGCAACGCCTATTTGACCATTTTGATTACCTACCACTACTAAAGCAGAGAAGCCAAATCTTCTTCCACCTTTTACAACTTTTGTAATTCTATTGATGTGTACTAATTTATCTAAAAATTCACTGTTATTTTTGTCCATATTAAAATTCCATTCCTTTTTTTCTCAATGTTTCAGCAAAAATTTTAATCCTTCCATGATATTTATATATACTTCTATCAAAATAAACTTTTGTAATATTTTTTTCCTTTGCTTGTTCAGCTAGTTTTGTGGCAACTATTTCAGATATTTCAGACTTTTTCTTTTTTAAATCTTTAATGCTTTTTATATTTGATGTTGCTGAAATTAATGTTTTATTGCTGACATCATCAATTATTTGTGCGGATATATTTTTTGATGATCTGGATACACTGAGTCTCATTCTTTTATTTGGATTATTTTTTTTTAATTTATTTCTAACTCTAAATTTTTTTCTATCTTTTGTTGAAAGTTTCATTATTTCTTTTTTCCTTCTTTTCTTAAAATATATTCACCCTGTTCTTTAATACCTTTACCTTTGTATGGTTCAGTTTTTTTAAAAGATTTAATCTTTGCAGCTACTGATCCAACTAGCTGCTTATCTGGTCCTGTTATTTTTATAATTGTTTGTTTATCTACAGAAATTTTAATACCTTCTGGAATAGTGTAGTTAACATCATGACTAAAACCGATTTGTAAATTAAGAATATTTCCTTTTAAAGCGGCCCTAAAACCCACGCCTGATAGCTCTAATATTTTGGAATATCCTTCATTAATACCTTTTATTGCATTATTAATTAAACTTCTATTTAAACCCCAAATCCTTTTTGTATTTTGATTTATAATTTTAGGCTTTATAGATACTTCTTTTCCATCCATTATTTTTAAATCGAACATATTCATATCTAAAGATAAATTATTTTTACCTAATGGTCCTTCCAATATTAAATTTTGACCATTAAGGGAAACTTTTACTTTATCTGGAACTGATATATTAATTTTTCCTATTTTAGACATTAGAATACCTTACAAATTATTTCACCACCTACTTGATTTTTTCTTGCATCTTGATCTGTCATAACACCCTTTGGAGTGGATACTATTGCAATACCTAATCCATTGCTTACTTTTGGTAAACTTTCGGCGCTAGAAAATATTCTTCTACCAGGTTTTGATACTCTTTGGATTGAGTTTATAACTGGGTTACCTGAGCTATATTTAAGATTAATAAGCAGATCATGTTTTCCATCATTACTCTCAATTTTGTAATCAATTATATAACCTTCATTTTTTAACACATCTGCAATTTTGGTTTTAAATTTTGATGATGGAATTTGAACTTTTTTATAATTTCTTAAAGTAGCATTTTTAATTCTTGCTATCATATCACCGATTGGATCACTTAAACTCATAATTTCTCCTTTACCAACTTGATTTTACCATTCCTGGTATTTTACCTTCTAAGGTTAATTTTCTTAAAGCTATTCTTGAAATTTTTAATTTTCTATAAACCCCATGAGGCCTTCCTGTTATCTGACATCGATTTACAACCCTAGTTTTTGCAGAATTTCTGGGTAATTTTGAAAGTTTTTGTTGAGCTTTAAATCTTTCTTCTAAAGATATTTTTTTATCCATAATTATTTTTTTTAGTTTCTTTCTTTTATTTAAAAGTTTTAAAGAAAGTTTTATTCTTTTGTTATTCTTATTTACTGAGCTTAACTTAGCCATTAGTTTGTCTCCTTTTGTAAAAACGGAAAATTAAATTGTTTGAGTAATTCGTAACTATGATCAACACTTTGTGATTTAATAACTACTGTAATATCTAATCCTCTTATTTTTTCAACTTTATCAAAATTAACTTCTGGAAAAATTATGTGCTCCTTAACACCGAAAGTATAATTTCCTTTTTTATCAAATCCTTTTGATGAAAGACCTCTAAAATCCTTTATTCTTGGTAGGGCTATATTTACAAGTCTATCTAAAAATTCATACATTCTGTCTTTTCTTAATGAAACTTTTAAACCAGAATTTGTACCTTTTCGTGTTTTAAAATTGGATATTGATTTTTTAAATTTTGTTACGACTGGCTTTTGACCTGAAAGTAATGATAAATCATTTTCACATGCTTTTATTATCTTTGCGTCATTTCCATCTAATCCAAGACCCATGTTAATTACAATTTTTTCAATTTTTGGTCCCATATAATGATTTTTATATCCAAATTTATTTTTTAAATTTGGAACTATCTCGTTTTTGTAAATTTCTTTTAATCTTGGCGTCATGCTTTAACCTTTTTTTCTTTTTTTAAGTCTTTGGTATTATCTAGAATCATTAGATTTGAGATATTAATAAAATTTTCTTTAGTAATAATTCCACCCTTTTTTTCTTTTGTAGTTTTCATATGCTTTTTAATTAAATTTAGTCCCTTAACCTTAGCTCTATTCCTTGGTCTATCAATTTCTATAATTTCACCTTCTTTTTTTTTATCTTTACCAATTAAAACTTTTACTTTTGAGCCCTTTTTAATCATTATAATACCTCCGGAGCCAACGAAATAATTTTCATTTGTCCTCTTAATCTAAGTTCTCTTGTTACTGGTCCAAAAATTCTAGTACCTATTGGTTCACCCTTATCATCAGTCAAAACAGCTGCATTGTTATCAAATTTAACTTTGGATCCGTCATTTCTGTGAATTCCCTTTTTAACTCTTACTACAACAGCATTGTGGACAGATCCTTTTTTAACTTTACCTTTTGGTATAGCCTCTTTAACTGAAACTTTTATTATATCACCAATGCTCGCATATCTTCTTTTTGATCCTCCTAATACTTTGATGCACTCAACTTTTTTAGCACCTGTATTATCAGCAACCATTAATTCCGTTTGCACTTGAATCATATTTTTTCCTCTATAACCTTAAATCTTTTTGTTTTTGATATTGGTCTTGTTTCAATAATTGATACTTTATCTCCAGTTTTGAAAGAGTTTTTTTCATCATGAACATGGTATTTTTTTTTTGTTTTGACCACTTTATGTAAAATTGGATGTTGGAATTTTCTTTCAACCACTACAGTTATCGACTTATTTCCTTTGTCGCTGATCACGATACCATTAAGAGTTTTTTTGGGCATGGTTTCCTTTCATTAATGTTTTTAGTCTTGCAATATTTTTTCTTGTTTCTTTAAATTTAGCTGGACTTTTTAGTTGACCATTATTTTTTTGAAATCTTAAGTTAAATAAATCTTTTTTAAAAGTTTCAAGATTTTTTAAAATTTCAGTTTTAGATAATTTTTTTATTTCTTTCTTTTTCATTATACTCTTTTTATAAATTTACATTTAATAGGTAATTTAGCTGAGGCTTTATATAAAGCTTCTCTTGCTATCTGTTCAGACACACCATCTACTTCAAAAAGTATTCTTCCAGGTTTAACTCTACACGCCCAAAACTCAGGAGATCCTTTTCCTTTACCCATTCTAACTTCTGTAGGTTTTTTTGAAACCGGTATATTTGGAAATACTCTTGTCCATACTCTACCTTGTCTTTTCATGTGCCTTGTTAAAGCAACTCTTGCAGCTTCTATTTGTTTTGAGATTACTCTTTCTGGCTGTATTGCTTTTAAACCATATGCACCGTAATTCATAAAATTACATCTAGATGCAAATCCATGGATCCTTCCTTTGTGTGCTTTTCTAAATTTTGTTCTTGTTGGTTGTAACATATTTAATTTTTATTTGTCTCCTGACTAAATTCTTTAGTAAATATTTCGCCTTTGTAAATCCAAACTTTAACACCAATAATTCCGTATGTTGTAAGTGCCTCAGCTTCAGCATAATCAATATCTGCTCTCAATGTATGTGATGGTATACCGCCGTCTCGTAACCACTCGGTTCTTGCTATTTCATTTCCACCTAATCTACCACTTAACGCAACTTTTATTCCTTTAGCGCCTAGTCTAATTGCAGATTGCATTGCTCTTTTCATAGCTTTTCTATATGAAACTCTTTTAACTAATTGTTGTGCTATATTTTCAGCGACTAGATAACTGTTCGTCTCAGGTTTTTTTACTTCTTTAATATTTAAAACTACCTCATTAGAAGTTATATCCGATAGTTTCTTTTTAATTTTTTCTATATCGCTACCTTTTTTTCCAATTACAAATCCAGGTCTTGAAGTATATATAGTTACAAAACATTTTTTAGATGTTCTTTCTATCATCACTTTTGAAACACCTGAGTTTACAACAGTTTTTTTTATATGTTCTCGGATTTTAAAATCTTCAATTAAAAAATTTCCAAAATTTTTCTTACTTGCATACCAGACTGAGTCCCAGCCTTTATTTATTCCTAACCTTAAACCTATCGGATTAACTTTTTGACCCATCTTGCTTTAACTCCTGTTTTTTTTCTGTAAGTATAATTGTTACGTTAGAGTATGGTTTTATAATCTGAGACGCTCTACCTTTTGCTCTTGCTCTAAATCTTTTCATAATAATTTGCTTTCCACAATATGCCTCTTTAACCATTAATTTGTCTATGTCATATTGATAATTATTTTCTGCGTTTGCTACAGCAGAAGATATTGTTTTTTTAATATCTTTAGAAATTCTTTTTTCAGAGAAAGACAAGTCTCTTATTGCTTCCTCTGCTTTTTTTCCAACAATTGATTTAAGAATAGGTGAAAGTTTTCTGGTGCTGGACCTAATATTTTTATTAACTGCTTTTACAGTTCTTGTTTCGGTATTATTATTTTTATTCTTTTTCATTAATTATTTTTTACCAGCATCAGGTGCTGCCTCTTTAGCTTTTTTATCTGCTGGTGTATGTCCAAAAAATTGTCTTGTTGGAGCAAATTCTCCTAGTTTATGTCCTACCATATCCTCTGAAATAGTTATTGGTATAAATTTTTTTCCATTATAAATTAAAAAACTTATCCCTACAAAATCTGGTAAAATTGTAGATTTTCTTGACCATGTCTTTATTGGTTTTCTATTTGGATTGTTTTTTTCTTTCTCAACTTTCTTGATTAAACTTTCCTCAACAAATGGGCCTTTCCAGATAGATCTAGACATGATTATTTTTTACCTCTTCTTCTTATTATAAATTTATCAGTTCTCTTGTTGTCTCTTGTTTTTAAACCTTTTGCAGCAACTCCTGTCGGTGATACGGGGTGTCTTCCACCAGCGGTCTTACCCTCACCTCCACCGTGCGGGTGATCAACCGGGTTCATTGCTACACCTCTTGTGTGAGGACGTCTTCCAAGCCATCTTGATCTTCCAGCTTTACCAATACTGATATTTTTTTGATCAGGATTTGATAAAACACCAATTGTTGCTAAGCATCTTGAATCGATTTTTCTTACTTCACCAGATGACATCTTAATAATTGAATAATTTCCGTCTGAACCCGAAATTGTAACCTTTGAACCTGCGGCACGTGCTATTTTTCCACCAGCTCCTGGTTGTAGTTCAACATTATGAATGTCTAAACCAACAGGAATATCTTTTAGAGGTAAAGTATTTCCTACTTTAATTTCAGAGTTTGGTCCATTTTGAATTCTATCACCTACTTTGATTTTTTGTGGTGCTAAATAATATGCTTTCATCCCATCATCAAATTTTACTAACATTATATGACATGATCTATTTGGATCATATTCAATTCTTTCAATTACTGCAGGAATATCAAATTTCTTTCTGTAAAAATCAATCACTCTATATTTTTGTTTATGACCGCCACCATGATTTCTTGATGTAATACGACCCATGTTATTTCTTCCTTTAACTGATTTATTAATTGAAGTGAGTGGTTTATATGGCTTCCCTTTCCATAAATTTGATCTGTCAATCAATATTGTTGATCTAGTAGATTTTGTATAAGGTTTAAATTGTTTTAATGCCATTATTAAATACCTGTTGTTAAGTCAATATTTTGACCTTTTTTTAAAGTAACTATTGCTTTTTTAAACCCCGGAATTTTTACTTTTCTTCCTCTTGTGGATTTTACTTTTGTTTTTTTATTTACAATATTAACTTTTGTAACTTCTACTTTAAATATTTTTTCGATATTTTTTTTTATAAGTTTTTTATTATAATTTTTATTTACTTTAAAAACTATTTTATTTAGTTCAGATTGATTAGTTGATTTTTCAGTAACAATTGGACTAATTATATTATCGTAAATATTTGATTTTGTTATCATGTGTATCTTTTTTCTAATTCTTTTATAGAAGTTTCTGTAAATATTACTTTTTTATGTTTAACTAGATCATACAAGGCTATATTTTCACTGTTGGTAACCTTTATATTAGGTATATTTTTTAAAGATTTACCTACATTATTATTGGAGTTTTTGTCTAGTATTATAATGGAGTTTGTAGCTTCAAACTTTTTCAATAATTTAAACATTTCTTTTGTTTTTTTTATCTCATTATTAAAATCTTCAAAAACAATTAAGTCGTTAATATTATTTTTTTCACTAATTATTGACGCTATTCCTAATTTCTTTTCTTTTTTATTAAGTTTTCTTACTTTGTAAGAACTTTCACCTTTCGGCCCATGTGCAATACCACCACCAATAAAAATAGGAGCCTTTCTACTCGCATGTCTTGCATTACCAGTACCTTTTTGAGCATATATTTTAGATGTGGAACCTATGATCTCATTTTTTTGCTTAGTTTTTGCTTTTCTACCTTTATGATTAGCAACATTTTTATACAAAATTTCACTGATTAATTTTTTATTAAACTTATTAGTAAAAATTTTGTCAGTAATTTCTAGACTATTTTTATTTCCATCAATTGATATTTTTTCAATTTTCATAAATTATTTCTTCTTTTTGTCAGCAATATTTTTAGCTTTTTTTGCTGCTTCCAACTTTTCCAAAATTGTTGATTTATTTATATTTTTAATTGATTTTGTAACCATTACCTCACTATTTTTTGATCCCGGTATTGACCCTTTTAAAAAAAGTAATTGATTTTCCTGATCTTTTTTAATTATTTCTAAATTTTGCATTGTTCTAAATTTATCGCCCATATGGCCTGCCATTTTTTTATTTTTAAAAACTTTTCCTGGGTCCTGCCTTTGACCTGTAGAACCATGTGATCTGTGGGAAATAGATACTCCATGTGTCGCTCTTAAACCACTAAAATTATGTCTTTTCATTGAACCTGCAAATCCTTTACCAATTGTTTTGGCTTTTACATCTACAAATTTAACGTCATCAAAAATTTCAATACCAAATTCATTACCTTCTTTAAATTCTGAAATATTATCTAATCTAATTTCCTTCAAAGTTTTTCTAGGTTCAGTATTTTTTTTACTAAAAAAACCTTTCATTTGCTTTGATAATTTTGAACTTTTAATGCTACCAAAACCGATTTGAATTGCAGAATAACCTCTTTTGTCTTTCTCTATAAGACTAATCACTCTTGCCTTTTCAATCTTCAAAACAGTAACAGGAACTGATTGGCCTGTCTCATAAAATTCTCTTGTCATGCCTAGCTTTTTTCCAATTAATTCTAAATTACTCATATTTTTATTTCTACATCTACCCCTGAAGCTAAATCTAATTTCATCAAAGCTTCTACTGTTTGAGGTGTTGGTTCTATAATATCTATCAATCTTTTATGTGTTCTTGTTTCAAATTGTTCTCTACTTTTTTTATCGATATGTGGTGATCTCAATACCGTATATCTTTCAATTTTAGTTGGAAGAGGTATTGGTCCCTTTATGTTTGCACCAGTTCTTTTAACTGTATTAACTATCTCTTCTGTTGATTGATCTAGAATTTTATTATCGTATGCTCTTAATTTAATTCTTATATTTTGTTTTTCCATTTTTATGTGCCTGTTTTTTTTGTTACCTCGTCTTGAACATTTTGTGGGACTTTGTCGTAATGGTCAAAGAACATTGAATATTGTGCCCTACCTTGCGACATTGATCTAAGAGCATTTATATAACCAAACATATTAGCTAATGGTACCATTGCTGTTACTACGGTGGCGTTTCCTCTCTGCTCTTGTGTATTTATTTGTCCTCTTCTGCTGTTTAAATCACCAATTACATCACCCATATAATCTTCAGGTGTAACAACCTCTACTCTCATAATGGGCTCCAGTAATTTTAATGTAGCTTTTTGACAAGCATCCTTAAAACATTGTCTAGAAGCTAATTCGAATGCTAAAACACTAGAGTCAACATCATGATGGAGACCATCTATAATTGTTACTTTATAATCTATTATTGGAAAACCTGCTAAAATTCCATTATCAGAAACACTTTCTATTCCCTTTTCAACACCAGGTATAAATTCTTTAGGAATTGCGCCACCTTTTATTTTATTTTCAACCTCCCTACCTTTTCCAGGCTCTAAGGGTTCTAATTGTAATTTTACACGTGCGAATTGACCTGCGCCACCACTTTGTTTTTTGTGGGTATAGTCAGCTTCTGCACTACCTAATATTGTTTCTCTATAAGCAACTTGAGGAGCTCCGACATTTGCTTCAACTTTAAACTCTCTCTTCATTCTATCTACAATTATATCTAAATGTAATTCACCCATTCCTTTAATTATAGTTTGTCCCGACTCTTCGTCCGAAGTTACCCTAAATGAAGGATCCTCTTTAGCCAATCTTCCTAAAGCTTCTCCCATTTTTTCTTGGTCACCTTTAGTTTTTGGCTCAACTGCTATTTCAATTACTGGATCTGGAAATTCCATGGGTTCAAGTAATATAGGATTACTTTCATTCGCTAAAGTATGTCCTGTTATAGTGTTTTTTAATCCAGCTAATGCAACAATATCACCAGCGTGTGCTTCTTTAATATCTTCTCTAGAATTTGCATGCATTAAAAGCATTCTGCCAACTCTTTCCTCTTTATCTTTAGATGTGTTATAAATTCCTGTTCCAGATTTTATAGTCCCAGAATAAATTCTTATAAATGTTAAACTTCCAACGAATGGATCGTTAGCGACTTTAAATGCTAAAGCTGAAAAAGGAGCTGTATCTTCAAATTTCATCTCAATCTCATCGTCTGTATTTGGAACTGTTCCTTTTATAGATCCTAAATCTTTAGGGCTTGGCAAGTAATCTATTACTGCGTCTAAAAGTGGTTGAACTCCCTTATTTTTAAAGGCTGAACCTGTTATTACAGGTACAAAATCAAAATTCAAACATCCCTTTCTAATACATTTTATCAAATCTTCTTCTTTTATATCCTTACCATTTAGATATTCTTCCATCAGTTTTTCGTCTTGCTCAACTGCAGTTTCAACTAAATCTTGTCTATATTTGTCTGAAATTTCTTTTAAATCCTCAGGTATTTCCTGATATTCAAATTCTGCTCCTAGAGTTTCATCTTTCCAAATAACTGCTTTCATTTTAACTAAATCGACAACACCTTTTAATGACGCTTCAATTCCAACAGGTATTTGCAATACTAAAGGTTTCGAGCCTAATCTTTCTTTTATCATATCAACGCATCTAAAAAAGTCAGCACCCGTTCTGTCTAACTTATTTACAAAACATATTCTTGGAACTTTATATTTATCTGCTTGTCTCCACACAGTTTCTGATTGAGGTTCTACGCCAGCTACACCATCAAATACTGCAACAGCACCATCTAAAACTTTTAAAGATCTTTCAACTTCAATAGTAAAATCTACATGTCCAGGTGTATCTATGATATTAATTCTATGATCTCTCCAAAAACAAGTGGTCGCAGCGGAGGTAATTGTTATTCCTCTCTCTTGCTCTTGTTCCATCCAGTCCATTGTTGCGGCGCCATCATGTACTTCGCCTATTTTATGGCTCTTACCGGTGTAATATAAAACTCTTTCTGTTGTTGTTGTTTTTCCAGCATCAATATGCGCCATGATACCAATGTTTCTATATTTATCTATATTATGAGTTCGAGACATAATTAATTACCATCTATAATGAGCAAAAGCCTTGTTTGACTCTGCCATTTTATGAGTATCTTCTTTTTTTTTTTATTGATGACCCTTTATTATTATATGCATCAAAGATTTCATTAAATAATTTATCAGACATTGTTTTGTCTTTTCTTTTTCTTGAAGCTTCTATTAACCATCTTAAAGCTAATGCTTGAGATCTTTTTGGTCTAACTTCAACAGGAACTTGATAAGTTGCACCACCAACTCTTCTTGATCTAACTTCTACAGTAGGTCTTATGTTACTTATTGCTTCGTTAAATACATTTATAGGTTCATCTTTGGATTTTGATTTAATTTTATCTAAAGCATCGTATACAATTTTTTCTGCAGTTGTTTTTTTACCATCATACATAATTGAGTTAATTAATTTTGGCAAAATTACAGATTTAAACTTTGGATCTACTATTGGGATTTTTTTTGGTGCTCTCTTTTTTCTAGACATAGTTATTTTCCTTTTTTCGCACCGTATTTAGATCTTTGTTGTTTTCTGGCTGATACTCCTTGAGTGTCTAAATTACCTCTTAAAATATGATATCTTACACCAGGTAAATCTTTAACTCTGCCTCCACGAATTAAAACGACTGAGTGCTCTTGTAAATTATGACCTTCTCCAGGTATGTAAGATATAACTTCATGACCGTTAGATAATCTTACTCTTGCAACTTTTCTTAAAGCAGAATTAGGTTTCTTGGGTGTGGTGGTGTAAACTTTTAAACACACGCCTCTTTTTTGTGGTGATTGTTCTAAAGCTGGAACCTTATTCCTAAGTTTTGGTCTAGTTCTTTTTTTTCTCAATAATTGGTTTACAGTTGGCATAAATATATTATTTTTTTGAATGAAACTTTGCAGCGGCTAGTTTGGCAGCGTTTAGTACAAAGTACTACGTTCCAACCAAAAAAATATCGCCAAAATACTCATTAATTACGATTTGTCAAACTAAAATGCTATATAAAATAAGCTTTTTTACTGATTAGTAGGCTGATTTTCTACAGTTTCTTGTTTATCTTTTTCTGATAAAAAATTCTGATCATCTTTCTTAGCCTTTGAATTCCAAGTCACTTTAATGGAGCCTGTGCCCGCTGGTACTAATCTACCTACTATTACATTTTCTTTTAGACCCTTTAATTTGTCTGTTTTGCCTTTAATTGCTGCATCGGTTAATACCCTAGTTGTCTCTTGAAAGGATGCAGCAGAAATAAAGGACTCTGTTTGAAGTGATGCTTTAGTTATTCCCATTAAAATTCTTTCACCAACAGCTAAAGATTTACCTTCATTTTTTAGTTTTAAGTTTATCTCGTCAAATGTGGTTTTTTCAATAATTTCTCCAGGAAGTAAATTTGAGTCTCCTGGTATTTTAATTTCAATTTTTTTTAGCATTTGTCTTAATATTACTTCAATATGTTTATCATTTATTATGACACCTTGTAATCTATAAACTTCTTGAACTTGATTAACAAAGTATTCAGTTAATTCTTTGATCCCCAAAATTCTTAAAATATCATGCGGTAAAGGCTGTCCATCTAATAAGTATTCACCTTTTTTAATTTTCTCGCCTTGGTTAAAATTAATATGTTTCCCTTTAGGAATTAAATATGATGAACTATCTCCATTTTCTGCTTCTATAGTAATTCTTTGTTTTCCTCTAACTTCTTTTCCAAATATTACCTTTCCATCATTTTCAGCAATTATTGCACTATCTTTTGCTTTTCTAGCTTCAAATAATTCAGCTACTCTTGGCAAGCCTCCAGTTATATCTTTTGTTTTTGAAGTTTCTTTTGGTAATCTAGCAATAACATCACCAGCATGAATTTTCTGTCCATCTGCTACTGATAAAATTGAGTCTGGTACCAAATAATATCTAGCTTCATTATCGTCTGCTTTCTTAATCACATTACCTTTTTCGTCTCTAAGTGTAATACGAGGTTTTAAATCTGTATTTTTAGATTGCGTTTTCCAATCTATAACTGTTTTAGTAGAGATACCTGTTGCGTCGTCAGTTGTTTCTGCAATAGAAACTCCGTCTATAAGATCTACAAAATTTGCAATACCACTTTTCTCAGCAATTACAGGTGTAGTGTAAGGATCCCATTCACATATTTTTGTATTTTTATTAATTTTTTCATCATTTTGATAAAATAGTTTTGAACCATAAGGAACTTTGTAGACAGCAATTTGTACTCCTTTGTCATCTTCAATTGATAATTGGGTATTTCTTCCCATTACTATTAAATTCTTTTTAGAGTCCTCTATCAGGTTTGTATTTATAATTTTTAATTTACCATTAGATTTTGTAACTATTTGACTATCTTGTTTAATTGATGCAGTTCCCCCAACGTGAAATGTTCTCATGGTTAACTGAGTTCCTGGTTCCCCAATTGATTGAGCTGAGATCATCCCAATAGCCTCACCAACATTTACTATTACTCCTCTAGATAGATCTCTACCATAGCAACTTGAACACACACCATCTGGCAAGCTACAAGTAATTACAGAATATACATTTATATTTTTTACTCCAGCTGCATCAATCTTTTCACAAGCTTCCTCATCTATCATTTTATCTTTTTTAATAATTACTTCGCCCGATATAGGATTTTTAATTTCTCTCGCAACTACCCTACCTAGAGCTCTCTCAGATAAACTTACTATAACATTTCCACCTTCGATTATTTCGCTTAATTGTATGTGACCAGGATTTTCACATTTTTTTGATGTAATAGTAAGATCTTGCGCAACATCACAAAGTCTTCTTGTTAAATATCCTGAGTTTGCAGTTTTTAGAGCTGTGTCAGCCAATCCTTTTCTAGCACCATGTGTCGAATTGAAATATTCTAATGCGGTTAATCCTTCCTTAAAATTTGAAGTAATTGGGCTTTCAATAATTTCTCCTGAGGGTTTTGCTATTAAGCCTCTCATACCTGCAAGTTGCTTCATTTGAGCAGCAGATCCTCTTGCTCCACTATCGGCCATCATAAAGACAGAGTTTATTTTTAATCCTTCTTTTGTTACTTCTGTAGCAGAAATTTTTTTCATCATTTCTGATGCAACTTTATCAGTACATTTTGACCATGCATCAACGACTTTATTATATTTCTCTCCCCTTGTAATTAATCCTTCAGAGTATTGATTTTCATATTCTGATATAAGCTTTTTTGTTTCTTCTATTAATTGTTCTTTATTCTCAGGAATAATTAAATCGTCTTTTCCAAATGATATTCCTGCTTTAAAAGCATATTTAAAACCTAGGTCTTTTAATTTATCACAAAAGATAACAGTATTTTTTTGTCCTGAAAATCTAAATATATGATCAATGACCTCAGACACTACTCTTTTAGGTAATAATCTGTCAATTAATGAAAATTTGTTATTTATATGTTTTGGTATTATATTTGCTAACAAAAATCTTCCAGCCGTACTAGTGTATTTTTCAAATTTTTTATCACCATTTTCATTAATTGTTTCAAATCTTGACACAATTCTAGAATGAATTTTGATACTTCCATTTTCTAGTGCTTGAAGTATTTCATCAGTATTAACAAAATAACCCTCGATTTTTTCATTCTGATATGGTGGTTGAGAGAGATAATATATTCCTAAAATCATATCTTGACTTGGTACAATTATTGGTTTGCCATTAGATGGGCTTAAGATATTATTTGTAGACATCATTAAAACTCTAGCTTCTAATTGAGCCTCTAAACTCAAAGGTACATGTACCGCCATCTGGTCACCATCAAAATCTGCATTAAAAGCAGCGCAAGTTAATGGATGAAGCTGTATTGCATCACCTTCAATCAATTTAGGTTCAAACGCTTGTACACCTAGTCTATGAAGCGTAGGAGCTCTGTTTAATAAGACAGGGTGCTCACGAACAATTATTTCTAGTGCATCCCAAACTTCATCTCTTTCTTTCTCGACTAATTTTTTTGCTTGTTTTATAGTTGACGCTAATCCAAGCTTATTTAATCTAGCATATAAAAATGGTTTAAAGAGTTCTAATGCCATTTTTTTTGGTAAACCACACTCATGAAGTTTCAAATCCGGACCAACTACAATTACAGATCTTCCTGAGTAATCTACTCTTTTACCTAATAAGTTTTGTCTAAATCTTCCTTGTTTACCTTTCAACATCTCAGCAAGTGATTTTAAAGGTCTTTTTCCTGTTCCAGTTATAACTCTACCTCTTCTACCGTTATCAAAAAGAGCATCAACAGACTCTTGAAGCATTCTTTTTTCATTTCTAATTATTATATCTGGGGCTTTAAGATCAATTAATCTTTTCAATCTATTATTTCTATTAATTACTCTTCTGTATAAATCATTTAAATCAGAAGTGGCAAATCTTCCACCGTCAAGAGGAACTAAAGGTCTTAATTCTGGTGGTATAACTGGAATAGTAGTTAATATCATCCATTCTGGTTTATTGCCTGTTTCGATAAATGAGTCTATAAGTTTCAATCTTTTAACATTTCTCTCTTCAGTTACTTTTGATTTTGTCTCTTTAATTGATTTAGATAATTTCTCTCTTTCAGCTTTTAAATCAATAGATTTTAAGATATCTAAAATTGCCTCTGCACCAATCCCAGCAGAAAAGGATTCTTCGCCATACTGATCTTGATATTTTATTAATTCCTCTTCGCTAAGTAGCTGATTAGGTTTCAATCCTGTAAGACCAGGCTCAGTAACTATAAAATTCTCAAAATATAAAACTTTTTCTACCTCTTTAAGTTTCATATCTATTACTAACGAAATTCGACTAGGTAAAGATTTTAAGAACCAAATATGTGCTACAGGTGTAGCCAAATTAATGTGCCCCATTCTTTCTCTTCTTACGTTCGACTTAGTAACTTCAACACCACACTTCTCACATATAATTCCTCTAAATTTCATTCGTTTATACTTACCGCATAAACATTCGTAATCTTTAATTGGACCAAATATTCTAGCGCAGAATAAACCGTCTTTTTCAGGTCTAAACGTTCTATAGTTTATTGTTTCAGGTTTTTTTATTTCTCCATATGTCCAAGATTTAATTTTTTCAGGACTTGCGAGGGTGATTTTTATACTACTAAAGTTCTGAGACTCTGTGATAGATTTTTCTTTAAATAGATCAGTTAATTCTCTACTCATTAATTAATTTAACTCCACATTTAATGCTAATGACTTAATTTCTTTAACCAAAACGTTAAATGACTCAGGTATTCCAGATTCAAAATTTTCCTCACCTTTAACTATGGTTTCATATACTTTCACTCTTCCAGCTACATCATCTGATTTAACAGTTAAAATTTCCTGCAATGTGTATGAAGCTCCATATGCTTCAAGTGCCCATACTTCCATTTCACCAAATCTTTGTCCACCATTTTGAGCCTTACCACCAAGGGGTTGTTGTGTAACTAAACTATAAGGGCCAGTTGATCTAGCATGAATTTTATCTTCTACTAAATGGTGAAGTTTAAGCATGTATA
>MDTD01165047.1_pt1 | contig 18192 bp, 16 predicted proteins | sample 811221 | NCBI WGS metagenome assembly MDTD01 (sample SAMN05326646, study PRJNA326480) | marine metagenome | isolation source: seawater | place: Pacific Ocean: South West | collected 2011 | reverse complement strand
TGGTCAGAATTAAATAAGTAGTCAGATCTAAATGATAAAAGGGAAGCTGATATAAAAATTACTAAAAAAATTAAAACATTAGTAATCCTGTGATTCATTTAGTAATGATACTTTAAAAGTATTGAAATACATTAGAGAAAAGATTGAAATTATATATAAAAATAATTAATTTTTTACTTGTATTTATTTATATATAGTTAATTATTTGGTTATCTATGAAAATCCAAAGTCTATATAACCAGCTGTTCATATCTCGTTATATTGATTTTGAAATGATTAAATATTTTTTCGTGGGTCTATTTAATACATTAATTAGCTTTAGTGTTTTCAGTTTTTTATATTTTATTGGCCTCCACTATTTTATTGTTTCAATGTTAAATCTAGTAATCGGCGTTGCGATTAGTTATTTTAATCATAGGAAATTTACATTTGGTTTATCGGGTGACTTTCTGGAGAGATTTACACCAATAGCTCTAATATATTTTATTGTTACTAGTGGTATTTTATATCTAGCTGATATCTCAGGTTTTAATATTTATATAACTTATCTTTTTATATTATTACCAATTAGTATTATCAATTATTTTGTTTTGAAGTTTTATGTCTTTAGATAATTTTTTATTTATTAAGGTAGTTAAGAATTTTTTTATATATATTTTTTGAATCTATTTTATTAGCTTTTCGAAGATATTCTTGAGTACCAACTTTATATATTGTTTCTTTGCTTATGCCAGAGCTAATAACTCTAGGTGGATTAGGTAGTTCGGATGATATTTCCTTGATAAATGATCCTAAGCCTCCATTTGCAGAATGCTCTTCAAAAGTAAAAATTAATTCACTCTTTATTAAGACTTTTCTAATTTCTTGTTTAACTTTATCGTTAATTATTGGCATAGAAATAAGCCCTATATTATCTTTATTAATTTTTTTTAAAGCATTTTTAACCTCAATTAATATTGTCCCTGAAGTCATGATATTTATTTTTGATGATTTATTAATCTCAATGTAATATTTTGATGATTTAATTTTTTCATTATGAATATTAGGTTCTCCGCCACGAGCAAGTCTTAAATATTTTGGTGTTTTTTCTTTAAGTAGTTTTTCATAGCAAAATTTTAATTCGTGACGGTCTGCAGGAATATAAACAGTCATATTCGGTAAAACCCTAGTGATTGCTATATCTTCCATACCGTGATGAGTATAACCAAGATTTCCATACGGGAGCCCACCTCCCACAGCAACTATTGTGACATCAAGATTATGATAGCAAACATCGTTTCTTATTTGTTCATGGCATCTTGAGGTTGCAAAATTTGCTATGGAGTATGTAAACACTTTTTTACCCATCATAGCTAAACCCGCAGCAACTCCCATCATATTTTGCTCTGCAACGCCAACGTTAATAAAGTTATCAGGGAAATTTCTTTGGTAGTTATCCAGCACACTAAATCCTAGATCGCCAGTCAAGAGAAAAATATTTTTATTTTTTTTTGTAGATTTCTCAATCGATTCTGCAAATAAATTTCTCAATTTTCCTCCAATATTTCATTCAACTCTTCTTCTGTTGGAGGCCTATAATGTGATATTAATTTATTTTCAAAATTCTTGATTCCCTTTCCTTTAATTGTATTAAATATTAAAGCTTTAGGTTTATTTTTATTTTTGCTAGTATTTTTAAAAGCACTTTTTATTTCACTATGGTTGTGACCATCACAACTTAATGTCTTCCATCCAAAATTTTGAAATTTACTGCTCAATTCTCTTAAATTAATAATATCTTTTGTATTTCCATAACTTTGAATATTATTTTTATCTATTAGACAGTATAAGTTTTCCAGACCAAGATGTCCTGCTAGCATTATTGATTCCCATGTGCTACCACAGTTCAACTCACCATCACTTATCATACAGTAAACTTTATTATTCATCTTGCTATTCTTTAAACCTATAGATAATCCAATTGATATTGGTAATCCATGACCAAGAGATCCAGTTGATACTTCAACTCCTCTGACTTTATGACTTACATGCGCAGATAAAATTGAATTATTTTTACCAAATTGTTTGAGCTCACTTTTTGAAAAAAAACCCCTGTTAGCTAAAGTTGCATACACTATTGCGGCAACATGACCTTTACTTAGAATAAAGTAATCTCTTTTTTTATAATTAGGTATTTTTGGATTTATTTTCAAAATTTCTGTGTATAGAACGCTTAATACGTCAAGACATGATAATGCTCCTCCAAGATGAGAGCTTTTTGCGTCAAATATCATTTGCACTACATCCTTTTTTAATCTCTGTGCAAATTTTAATGATTTAAATGAACTTTTTGATTGCATTTCTTAAAGATTTTATACCATTTAATTTATCTATCTTAAGTGATAGTAACCCAATATAAAAGAGTATTAAAGTATTTAATAAAGTATTTGTGTTTGCATATATATTATCGTAAAAATAAAAATAACTTTTTGATACCATGAGCAAGCTAATTAAAATTAACATTTTAACAAAATCTGAGTTTTTATTAGAACTTCTTATTAAGTACATCAGTGGAATTAAAAAATGTAAAAGTTTATAATCAGTTGATGTTGGCGTAAATAAGCATAAAAAACAAAGACAAAATATAAATTTATTTATAGTTAAATTCATTTTTAGAAGCTTGAGCACTGAAAGCGTTAATGCCGTACCAAATATATATAAGAAAACATTATAATAATTACTAAAATCAAACCCTGGACCTAATATTAACCATAGTGAATTCAGAACGGAGTGTCCAAAATGAACCCCACTCCAGCCAAGAACCATATGATTTTTATAAAACCTTAGTCCTTCTGGGAATGTATTAATCCATTGTAATAAATTATCTGAAAAGTTTCCAAAAGGGAATATGAATGCTGATAAAATAAAAGGCATTATAAACATCAGTCCAAATCCAACAGACATACCAAGAAGAAGATCTTTGATATTTATTTTTCTTGCATAAACAATGATAAATATTAATGGATAAATTTTTATGGAAGTTGCAAGTCCGACAAAAAAACCTGTAATAAAAAATTTTCTTTTAAAATAAAAAATAAATGATAAAGCTAGTGCGATAAAAACAAAACCTTCAAAATTAGCAGTATGTAAGGTGAATAAAAAAGGATAAGATAAGAATGTTATTATGAATAAATATATAGTTTTTTGAATGAAATCAATATTTTTCAAATAATAACTTATAAAAAAAAGTAAAAACAAAATATATAAAAGGAGTATAATTTTAACTCCTACATATGGATTGCTAAAGGTAAACGTTTTCAAAATTTGTATTATTAATAAACTGCCAGGAAAGTAATTATTTTGAGAAGAGTCAAAACCATTAATGTGGAAATAATTATCTATTGAATAATAATCACAAAATACATTTATGATATTATGAAAAGGTGTAAATATGTCAGGAGAAGGTGGGTAAATAAGCGATTCAATTATATAGTAGTAAAAAAATGATGAAATAAATCCGATCAAAATTACTGAGCTTGATAAGTTAAGTTTATTTTCATAGTTAAGACCTGATGAATAAAGATTTTTTGCTTCATAAATCTTATTCAGAAAATTAGATTTTGTATTATTAATTTTTCTGAAAAAAGAATTTATTTTACTTATTGGAATCTTTAAATATATATAATTTATGAATAAGAGTAATATAATTGATAATCCACTATATATTAAAACAGTGTCTCTTAAAACAGAATTAAAAATAGTCTTACCATCAGAACTAAATTTATAAATTATTTCAATGTTTTCATCTGTTAAAATTTTATTATATTTATTATAATTTCTTTTGAGGAATAGGTACCTTTCAGAATTTATATTATTTTTATTATCTTTCTTAAAATCTTTATTTAACCCAATATTTTTATAGTTATCTTTGACAAATCTAATATCATAAAATTCAAATTTTATATCATATTCTATATTTCCTTTATTCTTAAGGAAATTCTTATTATTTAATTCATTAAAATCTATACCTATATCACTATTATATATTTGAAGAATTTTATCTTTTTCTGAATATAAATCTTTATATAAGTTTTTTATATTCTCTTTATGATAATAAAAAGCATTGTATAGAAAGACGACATAGAGAATTAAAAATAATATTTCAGAAAAAATAATTAATTTATTTTTACTCATATCTATCTCATAAACTATAACATTCTTCAGATTTTTGTTCACATTGAAAAAATGCTATTATCATCTGGTGGAAACAAATAAAAAAATTACAATATTGAGCCCAACTTACAATGAAGAGGAGAATATTGAAGAGCTTGTATCTAGAATTGAAAAAGTCTTTTCACAAAAGCTCACTAGTTATGAATATGAAATAATATTTATAGATAACTCATCTACTGATAAAACAGTAGATGTTATAAAAAATAAAATTAATCATAATAAAAACATAAAACTAATTATAAATCAAAAAAATTATGGTCATATAAGGTCACCCTTTTATGGACTTCAACAAACTAGCTCTTCTGCAACAATATTATTAGCTTCTGATTTACAAGACCCACCCGAACTGATTTTTGATTTGGTTAAGAGATGGGAAGAGGGGTATAAGTTAGTTCTGGGAGTTAAGCCAAAAAGTGATGAAGGTTTCATTATAAACAGTCTGAGAAAGCTCTATTATAAGATAATGAAAAAATTTGCAGAATTTGATCATATAGAAAATTTTACTGGTTTTGGACTTTATGATTCGGAGGTTATAGAGCGATTTAAAAAAATTGATGATGTTTATCCATATATGAGAGGAATCGTCTCAGATATGCCATTTGAAAAATGTTATATAGATTTTCATCAACCTATGAGAAAGAAGGGTATAACGAAAAATAATTGGCTTACTTTAATAGATATGGCTTTACTTGGCATGACTCATTCAACAAAAGTTCCTCTAAGAATTGTTACAATAACGGGGATTATTTTCTCTTTTTTTAGTTTTCTTACCGCAGTGGGATATCTTATCTTCAAAATTTTATACTGGGATGAAATATCTTTTGGCATAACACCTCTAATACTTGGTTTTTTTGTGTTTGCCTCATTACAAATGCTTTTTCTGGGTATTATTGGAGAGTATCTCTCCAGTATTAGCACAAAAATGACTAAACAAAAAATAGTAGAAGAAAAAGAGAGAGTTAATTTCTAATATTTTTATATAAAAAACAAAAATTTCCTAAATTTAATGGCAATTGCCAACCACCTTTGAGATTATTCTTTTTCTTTAAAATAACTCTTAATGCATGACCAAATAAGTAAAATAATGGGAAAAAATTTTTAGTTGGCCGAATAAAAACTTTTTCGAAATTATTTAATTCTAAAAAATCATTAATAGATTTGTGATTATATAGTTGTGGATGTTGAAGACAGAATGCAGGCCATCTCTTTCCTAGGATGCTTGCCAGTATTGAACTTTCGTCATGCACAACCCCAAATAATTTTCCATCCTTTTTTAAAACCCTTGAAATTTTTTTCATAACTTCTGAAATATTAACTATGTGATCAAATACATGGATACCTAGGACAAAATCAAATTTATTATTCTCATTATCTATAATTGTAGATATATCTGTATGAATTTCATTTTTGGTAAAGTTTTTTAATTTATTATGCATTTCAATATTAGGTTCTACAAAAGTAAAGTCAATTTTGGGTTTTTTCTTTAATATTTCCTGAGCAAATGCACCATTATCAGCTCCTATTTCTATAATTCTTGCGTTATATGGGATGTGTTCAGATATAAAGTTTAAATAATGTAGCTTTGTTCTTTTTTCAGATTCATAGTCACCTGAATGAACATTATCAGGCATAGAGCCATAAAGTTCTCCTAACTGATCCAAAGAAAAGTATTTCTTCGCATACAAGAATCCACACTTACATCTTGAATATCTAAAAAAAACATTTTCCTCACTAAAACCAATAAACCTCTCTTTTGCTAATTCATAATTCTCAGATGCGTCAAATTTAGGTTTTACATAATCATTTTCTAAATCAAGCGTAGAACCACATGACGGACATACTCTAGAAACATAATTATTCATTCTCTAACTCTTTATCATTCCAAACTTTTTGTTCTAAAAATTTCATAGGGTTTAGTATCATAGTATTCTGGTGAATTTCTGTAGCTTATACTAATTGTTGAATCATTCAAAACATCTATACAATAGTCGATACTTGGTATAATTTTAAGATTTCCATCAGAATCTATCTCAGCCAAATGACTCATTCTTCTGTGATGCCATGGACACAATATTCTATCTCTATGAAGACATTTTGAAGAAAGTTTAGCACCTTCATGAGGACAAGTTGTTGGCCATAGAAGGGTCTTATTATCTTTTTTGGTTGTGAAAAAACTTAGAATCCCATCATTATCTCCGACAGTAGAATCACTTTCGGAATTGATAATCGAATCAATACTTATTTTAATGCTCGAATTACCATTTGGTATAAAAGTATTTGCCCTGTAGATTTCTTCAGTAAAACCAAAGGAATACGTTGAATCAGGATTATAAAAATCGTGATCCATTGATCTCAAATCAGCTTTTCTACATCTCATAGGCATATCTTCTGACATGAGTTTATCATTATTTTTTTTAATTATTTTTATGATAAGAGGCACTAAAAAATTAAAAAAAGGTTTATTTAATACGGCAAATCTTGATATAATTTCTACTCCTTTATCCGTATCTTTACTTTGAGTATTGACTACGATTAAGAAGGGTCCAAAAGAGCTATAATAAATCTGATTATATTCCGAATACTCATAATTGACTACAACTATAGGGATTTCTATGCCGAATATCGGAAGTTTAGTTAAATTTATTGAACCCACGTATTCTTCAGAAACTATAGGTTGAACACTTTGAATTGATTCATGAACTATATTTAGATGCGGTACATCTTTATAATTCCAATCAGAATCCTTTGATGTATATGGACCATTCATCTTTACTTCAAGAATCTTAGAACTGTAACCTTCTTTCTGTAATGATGAGATAATTGTTTCGAAAGACTTTTTCCCCATTAAAAATATTATACTCTAATGGATTTTTTTATTCTATAATTTAAAGTCTTAATATGAATTCTAAGTCTATAATTTTATCCATAATAATTTTAGTTCTTTTCCTAGGAGATTTTGATAGACAAAAATCACTTTTTAAGAATATTTTTACAAATGGAATTCACATATACGGTCTTGAAGTCCAAAAGAAGTGTTTACGGAATAAGGTTGATAATAGTTGTTTAGAAGAGTCATTAAAAATCAAAGATGAACTAATTAATTATATTAATAATTTAAACGTTAATTCTAAGTTTAAATATGATGATATAAATCTTAAATTATTAAAAAAAAATGAGATAAAAGAAAACCTTAGATATTATGGATTAACAGATAAATTGATAAAGAACCATAATCTAGAATATTTTGAAAAATATAAAATATTAGGTTTCCCAACAATATTAAAAAAATATACAAGATACCTCTTTTTTAAAGAAAATAATATTGCATACATGCATAAAAATTTTGAAGATTCCTTTGAAAATATTGATGCTATATATATAGCGGAAGTTCCAATGAAAAGTTTTTTAAAATTATATTTACAGAAGAGGTCAGGAATATTTATTATTGTGCTAATTTTATTTATATCACTTAATTATTTGTCAAAAAATATAAATACTATTAAAAAAAATAGCTTAAATAATATTCCTATAACATTATTTATTTTTATCAATTTGCAATTTCTTCTTATAAGAATTTTTAATCAATTAAATTTAAATTTTTATAGTATTCCAAAAGACAATTATTTTTTTTGGGTTCATGACAAAGTTAATGATAAGTATAATGAACTAATACTTTTTTTATTTATGTTACTCATATCTTTCTTTTTGATAATCTTAAATATTAGATTTGATATAGTACAACATATTGATAGTAGTAAAAGAAAAACATTAATCTTTATATTATTTCTTATATCTTGCTTTTCATGTTTCAGGATAGCAAATGATGCCCAATTTATAACTTACGAGCTAGTCCCTTATGCTATTTTTATCTATATTCTTATTAATTTATATAAAAGGAAGTTGGAAAATTGAAACTAAATTTATTTATATATTTAGTAGTTTTGATTTTCTTCATATCTCTAGTTTCTATCATTTTGCCGTTTATAAATGGAAAAATAGTTATTATTAATGAATTTTTTAATATTCCAGATTTTGGTATTATGGGTAATACAATTCAGTCTTCGACAAGTGATATTATACAAGGAATATCAAATAATATATTAAAATTAAGATTGCTCCCTTATAAAATTTTAGAGGGAATGTTCTTTCATCATCATATGAGTTTTATAGAACCTGCATGGTTATTAAGCCAAAACGATAATACTCCTATCCACCAATATGGAATCTTGACTTCCATCTTAATATCCTCACTTGCAATGACATTTAACTCGCCAGTCTCTTTAGATTTTTATATGAAAATAAATTATGGATCTTACATTGTTTTTTATATTTTTATAACAATATTATTATTTAAAAATTTAAATAATAAACTTAATATAATACTATATTTAGCCCTATCAATTTTATTAATTTACTCCTTAGGATTTCTTATCCTTTATATGACACCAACTGTATCTCCATTAAGACAAATTTTTTCACCATTAATAATAATTATGATTCTTTATTACTTTAAAAATAATAACATTTTGTCTTTCTATTCAATATTGGCAATATTATTAATTTATAGTTTTTATAATTTTCATATGTCATTATTCATATGTTTTTCAATATTTTTGATATATTTTATTAGTTATATATTTGAAAAAAAAGATATTAATAAAAAATGTACAACTATAACAACAAAAAAAAATTTAGTTTTATGCTTTATATTTTTTTCAACAATTTTAATATTAAATGTCTATTTCGACTTTAATTCTAATAATACTTTTTCTGAAATAGGTATATTTTTTGGTAGTGGTTTAAAGTTTAGTTCGATTTTATTTGTAGTTATGATTTTATCAATCTTTTACTTTATATTAATATACTCAGAGTCATTTAAGAATAAAGATTATCAAATCCAATTTCTCTGTTTTTTCTCTTCATTATCCATAATTTTTTATGCATGGAATCCATCAATAGTTCATTTTTCCCAAATTTTCTGGATAGTTCTTTTTACCATAATATTCTGGATTGATAAATACGTTATTGTTAATAAAGTTTTTTCAGGTTTTGCTATAACCATGATTTTCATTATGCTCATTCCTGCATATGAAATGTATAATTTTAACAAAAATTTCTATTATGATGAAATTATTAATGAGGCAAAAGTTTATAAATGGGATTTTCCAAATGCAAGAATTAATTCAACAATAAACTCTGATTTCATTAAGGATTCATGTAAACAGTTTAAAAACTATAGTAATGACAATAATATTGTAATGATTTCAGAATATGATTTATTTTTACCTTATGTTTGTGGTTTTAATAATAAGGGTCTTTATCCTCAGTTAGGACAGGGTTTGATATCTGAAAAATATTTGAGTAAGGCTGTAAAATTTTATAAGTCATCAAAGTTCGAATATATTTTTGTAGATAAAGCCATTGCTGAGAATTCCATGGACAAAAGTAATTTTGGATTTTATAGTATGATAAGTGATTACGTTTATAAAAAAATAAATTATATATCACAGATAAAAAAGACTTTTGATATTCTTTCAAATGACTTTATTCTTGTAAAAAAAGGGAAGCTTATAAATGTCTACAAAAGAAAGTTTACAGAATGATTTGAAATATGATTCTTTTTTCAACTCTATATGTAATGATATATCTAAAATTATAAAAGATAATCAAGTTAAATCGATTCAGGAAAAGTCTTATAAAGAATGGGTTACAAATGTTGATTATCTTGTAGAGGATTTTGTAATAAAAAAAATTAAATCAAATTTTTCAACTTCTACTTTCATATCCGAGGAAAGATCTAATGTTAATCAGGTGGTTGACTCGGCAGATTCATTTACTTGGATAATCGATCCAATTGATGGAACAAATAATTTAATAAAAGATTACCCTTTCTATGCTGTATCAATATGCGGTTTAGTGGAAAATGATATTAAAATTGCTTGCGTGTATGATATATCTCGTGGAGAAATTTTTTATTCCGAAAAGGGTAAAGGAGCTTTTTTAAATCAAAGACCAATTTTTGTTTCTAATGTAAATAGTTTACAAGACTCGATAGTAGCAACAGGTTTTGTTATGTCGAAAGTTGATTATGCAGCTGAAAATTTCGAGAACCTAAAAAAAATATTTTTTAAATGTAAGTCATTTCGAAGACTAGGGTCTGCTTCACTTGATTTAGCCTATCTAGCGGCTGGTAGACTAGATGCTTGTTGGTACATGGGTCTTGAAAAATGGGATTTTGCTGCAGGATGTCTGCTCGTTACTGAAGCGGGTGGAAAAATTAGTGCCTTTAAAAATAAAGAGTTTTCTCTTGATTCACCTACAATGATAGCTTCTAATTCTCAAATCCATAATGAGCTTACTGATCTATTTGATTAAATAAATTTATAAAATTTTTTAATTTCTACTTTATTTGGAAGAGGTGTCATAAAATGTATGGGATTTGACTCCATTGATCCATTTTTAGTTATTCTGCTTGTAATCTTAGGATAATAGGTCTGAAGTGGATCAATTGGAATAACAAAAACACATGGTTTTTTTGAATTCATCATTTTTTTAAACTTTTTATTATTTTGAAATCCTGGTTTTAGTCTCAAAAAATCTATATTCCAACAATCAAATAATTTATCCCAATCAGGAATCCCCAATAAAGTTTCTTTATCACAACCCATATAAGCACCATCAAAATAATTTTTTTGAGTCATTCTAATTGACGCATAACCATTATCATCAAAAATAAAGGTTTTTATATTAAGTTTATTAATTGATACTGTTCCAAACTCCTGCATATTCTGGGTTAAGCCACCATCCCCTTCAATATGTATCACCCTCTTATTTTGATTGGAAAACGCAGCTCCAATCGCACCCGATAAACCGTACCCCATAGAGGCTAGACCCTTGTTGTTGGTGATTAATTGTCCATACTTTTGTTTAAATGATTGTTGGAAAGTAGTATATGCGCCACCACTACTACATGGAATGATAATATCTCTGTTATTAAGTATTTCTGATAGTATTTCATAAAAAAGATACGGAGAAATATATTTCTTTCTTGTTTTATTTTTTTTATCGTTCAATGGATAATACTTTTTTATACTCATACAATAATCCATCCACTCGGAATTTTTTCCTAAATCTAGTTTCAACAATTCTTTAAAAAATATGTTTACGTCACAATTTATAGGGTATTTAACAATTGGATGTTTTTTATTTAACTCTCTCTTGTCAATTTCAACTTGTAAAATATCACCCTTTCTTATGAATTCCTTCCAATTAAATCCACTTTGTTGAAGACCTAATCTGGTTCCAAGTGCAAGCAATAAGTCTGATTGTTGAATGATAACATTTGAGTGCCTTTGACCCCATGTATTAGGTCTACCAAAATAATTTATGTTTGAAGAGCAAACTCTGTCAGCTGCATTCCAGGTTGTAAAAATAGGGATATTCAGTTTTTTAATTTTTTTTTGTAATTGCTTAGAGGTTGATCTATCTATTCCAGCACCAAGAAGAATTGAAGGCCGTTTAGCATCTCTTATTAAATTTCTAGCATTATATATAATTCTACTGTTAATTTTTATATTTTTTACTAATTTAATTGATTTTGGATTGTTGAAATTAACATCTGCACCCTGCACATCAAGGGGGATTTCCATAAAAACCGGACCTTTACGCCCTGTGAATGTTTGAGATATTATTTGGTCGAGTTTATTATCTTCAATGGGTTTTTTTAATTTTTTTGAAAATTTAGTAATATTTTTTACAATGCTATACCCATCTATTTCTTGAATTCCTCTTTGAACCAATTCCCCATTAGATAGATCAGCACGTTTAACTTGTCCGCCGATTATTAAAAGTTCTCTACTTTCCAAAAAAGAGCCTGCTATAGCAGTTACTATATTTGTTAGACCAGGCCCTGCCGTCACAAGAGCAAAGGCTCTACGGTTTTCAAGATTTAATTCATTAAAATATTCAGCTGCAATACCTCCCGCAACCTCATGAATTATGGGGATACACTTAAAGTGGGTTCTAAAACTGTTTTGGAGATGCATAATGTTCCCCCCAGATAAATAGAAGCAATATTCATAACCAGATTTTTTGAGATATTTTGCAAGATAATCACTATATTTCATAGATATTGAATATTAAATCATTTAGATTTGATTGTATAGGATAAAATTAAATCTTATGATATATTAAAGAAAAAAATAATTTACCTTTTTCAAAAGGAATTTGTATTGAATCAACTTGAAAAAAAGATGTTCGAAATTCTTACTGAACTTAAAACTAAATTTAACGTTTTAGGTGTCAAAGCTGAATTTGAAGCTGAAGGAACAAGAAATGACGATCTCCTTCGTTTATCTGATGTAGTAAAGAAATCCGGTTTAGATTTGGTTATTAAAATTGGAGGTTGTGAAGCAATTAGTGACCTCATTAATTGTAAGAAAATTGGGGCTGAAAGAATAGTCGCACCTATGATTGAATCTAACTTTGCATTAACTAAATACATTGATTCAATAAATAAGGTTTTTGATAAAACTGAAATTTCTGATATTTCATTTTTTATAAATTTAGAAACAATTTCTGCAATGAATATTCTTGATCAGCTTTGTAAAACCGCTAAAGAATCAAATATAATAAAAGGTTTTGTTTTAGGACGAGTCGATTTTACTGGATCGATGAGTTTGGGGAGAGCAGATATAAATTCTGATAAGGTTTTAAACTACGCAAAAGAATTTTGTGAAAAACTTAAAGAATATTCTTTAACTTCTGTTGTTGGTGGCGGTATTTCAAAAGAATCACATAATTTTCTAAAATCGTTAAATGGCAACCTATCGCTTTCTTCTTTTGAAACCAGAAAAATACTTTTTCCTGCTGAGGTTTTAAATAGAAATTATGATGATTGTATAGATATGGCTGTAACATTTGAATTATATTATTTAAAAAATAAATTTAATTATTATTCATCAATATCAAATGAAGATAAAGATAGAATTGAAATGTTAGAAGAAAGAATTAAAGCTTAAACTGCAATTTCTGATATATCAATTTCACTTTTTTTACTATCAAAATAATTATATACTTTGCTGATTGATTCGTTAATTTTTGTAAAATTATATTCCCCGATCTCTTTGATTAGTTTAGAATTATCTCCTCCATATTTAGTATCAATTTTCTCATCATTAATAATTATTTTTAAATCTTTTTTTGATATTTTCCTGACAACATCTGCAATATATTTTAGTTCTAAAGGACTGGAAGTGCATAAATTATAATCTCCACTAATAAAATTGTTTTTTACAAATTTATGTGTAATTGTACATAAGTCATTTATGTAAAGAAAATCAAATATTGCATTTTGATTTATCACTAAATCTTTATTAAAAATTGCTTTAATACACATATTGGGAATAAATCTATATCTCCAATTATCTAGCTCTCCGAACACACCAAATAGTCTAAGATTATACAATTTTTCACAGTTTCTTGAGAATAAATTCATTATGTTTTTTGACAATCCATATGGATCATATGGCAAATTATTTGAAATATCTGATTCTTTTATGTTTTCATACCATTTTTCTCTCGGATACTCTCCACCAGATCCAAAGTAAATAAATTTATTATAATTATCATTACATCTTAAAATATTTGAAAACATATGAATATTTCTATCTAATTGTAAATTTAAATCTCTACTTTTATTATCCCTAGGATGGTAATGATGATTTGCTGTATGTATTACAATGTCAAAATTATTTTGTTTTAAATATGTACTTACCTTTTCTGAATCAGTTAAATCCAATATCCTAGAATTCGGAGCATAAATGTCAAATCCATCTAAATTGTTATAATAATTTTTTAGTGATTTACCAATAAAACCCGAGCTCCCAGTTAATAATATCTTTGTCATAGATTATATAATAAACATTTTGGATTAAATGCAAAATTTAATCTATTATTTAATGAATGAAAAATTTAAATAAGAAATTTTTTATATATTCCATGGGAATATTTATGTTTCTTCTTTATGTAAGATTTAATGGTTTGATTTATGATGCGATATCATGGGACGAAGCAACATATATGATAGCTGGGCGAGATTTGATAAATGGTTTGATTCCATATAAAGATTTTTTGGAGCTTAAACCACCTCTAGTCTTCTTCATATATTCAATACCAGCATTAATTGATGATAACTCTTTTATTATTTTCAGATTATATGGGTACGCATATCTTTTTATCGCTTCGATAATATTATTTTTAATAATAAAAAAAAATCAAAATTTAAATTTATCTCTTTTATTAGTATTTTTATTTATCTCTTTAATGAATTACCATTTTTGGCTTTGGAACAGCACAGAACTTCTTAGTTTACCATTTATTTTATTAAGTTATTTGTTTCTAATAAAGAAAAATTTTTTACTCTCCGGATTAATGATTTCCCTTTCAACCTTAATAAGAATTAATTACTCTTTTACAGTAATATTTATTGTTTTCTACATATTGATAAAAATATATAAAAAAGATTATACTTTCTTCAATTTATATAATTTTGCTATAGGCGGCTTAATACCTTTATTTTTATTTCTCATTTATTTTATATACCATGATGCTTTATTAGATTTTAAAATATCAAATTTTGATATTTTTATTGCTTACTCAGGAGAGCATAGTTTTATCAGTGGTATTTATAATTTATTCAAAGCATTATTTAAGTTGAATTATTTTAGTTGGCATATTTTTTTACCTTTTACAATATTGCTTTTTTTGACTAAGTTCTCAAATATTAAAAATAGCAGAATATTGCAAATATATATTTTATCAATCTTTTTATCAATAGCAGCCAGTGGTCATGCATATTCCCATCATATTATTCAATTAATTCCATTTTTAATAATTTTTATAAGTAATGAAGATATGAATATTACCAATTATAAAAATTTAATAAAAAAAAATTTAATATACATTTCAATTATAGTTACCTTTATTATTTCATCATTAAATAATTTTAATCTTTTGAAAAATAATCAAAATATAAATAAATACCATTTACATAATAGGATGATAGAAAAAATTAATGATATTGATAGTAAAACTAAAATTTTTGCATTAGATTATTTAATTATTCCATGGAAAGTTAAATCTCCCAGAATACATAAAATTACTCATACTCCATCTATTTTTAGGAATACAACTAAGTCCAGATTAAAGCCTTATATTGATAACAATATTTATAAAGAAAATTATATTGATGATATATATCTAAGTAATCCCGATATAATTATTTGCTCTGTTAGAATATGTGAGGAATCACGAGAGAATTATAATTCTAATAGGATATCGCAGTTGTTATCAAATTACGAAGAAATATACAGAGAAGAGAATGTTTCAAGATGGGAGTATACAAAAAAAGGGACTATAATTATTTATAGATCAAAAATAGAGCCAAAAATACTTAAAAAATTTAACTAATAAAATATTGTAGGATATTATATCAGTTATGAAATGTGTTATTCTTGCAGGGGGTAGGGGGACTAGACTCTCAGAAGAAACAAATCTTCTGCCAAAGCCAATGATTGAAATTGGTGGGAAACCAATAATCTGGCATATTATGAAGCATTATTCTGTCTACAAAATAAAGGAATTTATTATATGTGCTGGATATAAATCTAATATAATCAAGAACTATTTTATAAACTATAATGCTAATAATTCATCATTACATATCGACTTAAAAAATAATTCTACTACTTTTGAATCACAACATAATGAAGATTGGAAGATCTCAATAATTGACACAGGTCTTGAAACAAATACAGCTGGAAGACTAAAGCTAATTCAAGATTATATAACTGAAGATTCTTTCTTAATGACTTATGGTGACGGTATAGGGAATGTAGATATTAATGCATTAATTGATTTTCATAATTCTCATGGGAAGTTGGTAACTCTTACGGCTACGATACCCGAAGGCAGATTTGGTGCCATAAACATTCAGGATGACATAGTAAAAACTATTAAAGAAAAGCTTGATACTGCGGATAAGTTTATCAACGGTGGATTTTTTGTTATTCAAAAAGACGCACTTAAATATATTGAAAATTTAGACCAACAATGGGAAATGGAACCACTATCTGCAATAGCAGCAAAAGGCGAGCTTATGGCATTTAAGCATAGAGGTTTTTGGAAAGCAATGGATCACCTGAGAGATAAAATCCAATTAGATGAACTAGCAAATCTGGAAAAACCACCTTGGAAAACTTGGTAATTTTAAATGTTAAAAAATTTCTATAAAAACAAAACCATTTTAGTTACAGGACATACAGGCTTCAAAGGGGCTTGGTTGTCTCTCGTACTTCATTATTTTGGTGCAGATGTTCATGGGATATCTTTAAGGCCTTATGATAGAAGAGGAAATTTATATAAAATCTTAGGTTTAAAAAAAATTATAAAATCTAATTACTTAGATATAAGAAACATGAAAAAATTAGACAAAAAATTACAGCAAATTAAACCCGAGATGATTTTTCATTTAGCTGCTCAACCCTTTGTAATCGAATCATATAGAAATCCAATTCAAACAATTGAATCCAATATAAATGGCATATGTAATCTTTTAGAATCTTCTAAAAAAAATAAAAACCTCAAAGCAATATTAAATATTACCACTGACAAATGTTATGAAAACTTGGAAAAGGGTCTACCTTTCAAAGAGATTGATAGGTTAGGTGGCTTGGACATATATTCAGCAAGCAAGGCTTGTTCTGAAATTTTAACTAAAGCTTACTATAAAAGTTTTTTTGAGAAAAAAATAAATATTTCAACAGCTCGGGCCGGCAATATTATTGGCGGAGGTGATTTTGGTGATGATAGGATAATTCCTGATTTAATTGATGCAGTTATTAATAATAAGTATTTAGAAGTTAGAAGTCCAAAATCTATTAGACCATGGCAACACATACTTGATGTCATAAATGGATATCTAATTTTAATGAAAAAAACCTACAAGGCTAATAATTTTTTTGAATCTTATAATTTTGCTCCGCAGATAAGAAGATATTCCAATGTTAAATATGTAGTAGAAAGTATGAGTGAAATATTAAAATATAATAAAATAAAATATGGCAAAAGTACTAATTATAAAGAATCAATTATTCTAAGACTAAATTCAAGCAAGGCCCTTAAAGATCTAAAGTGGAAGCCAAAATTCACAATAAACCAAACACTTAATAAAACTGCTGACTGGTATAAATCATATATAAATAACGACAATATTATTGAAAAAAGCTATGATGATATTATTAAATATTTTTAATATTTTTTTAAAAACTCTTCAATAGTTTTATGAAGTCTTGAAAACATTTTATTAGTCATTCCATGATGAACAGGTAACAACACGCCTCTTTTCATTACGTTATCTGCATTTTTAAGTTCGTTAAGTTTGCCTATATACTTTTGATTCCTCATCATTGGTTGTCTTAGAATGTTTCCAGTGAAAACAACTCTTGTCTGAATATTTCTTTTCTCAAGAAATATTTGAAAATCTTTTCTTTTAAATGGTGCATTTTTATTTATTAATATAGGGTAAGCAAGCCATGCAGTGCTACAATTTTTAATTTCCTCTGGATTTGTAAAAAAATCATTATGTTTATTAAAAAAATTATATTGTTTTTTAAAATTATTTTTTCTGATTTTGATATTTTTTCTTAAGCTTTCTAATTGTTTTAAACCAAAAGCTGCACCAATTTCACTTCCCTCAACATTATAACCAATTGTTTCAAATACAAATTTAGCATCATAGTCTATATTTCCTAATCTAATGTTAAATCTATTTTCAATAGCTTCACTCTTCTCATCAAATAAAGATGAGCTTCTGCCCCAGGACCTTAAAAGCTTAGCTTTATCTAAAAATTTTTTATTGTTCAAAGTGAGTGCTCCTCCATTTCCTGCACAATTAATTATATGTGATCCATAAAAACTTGT
>MDTD01023952.1_pt1 | contig 18192 bp, 15 predicted proteins | sample 811221 | NCBI WGS metagenome assembly MDTD01 (sample SAMN05326646, study PRJNA326480) | marine metagenome | isolation source: seawater | place: Pacific Ocean: South West | collected 2011 | reverse complement strand
GGGGTACGAGAATATATTCAATATGAATATGATGTTGATATTTTTGTGAATGAAGCATCAGTCTTTATGCTCAAAACGATTGCAAGTGAGTATGCAGATGAATAAAGAAGATTACAAAACCATATTGATTCTGGCTGTTATTACCTCTTTTCCATTATTAATTACGATTAGTCAAATTTCTGAATTTGGCTATGAAAATTCTAGCGGTGGTAATTATCAATCTCGCTCATGTATAAGCGGTAACTGTAATGATGGTTTTGGAATTTATGAATATGAGGACGGCAGTAAGTACATAGGTGAATTTAAAGATAATCAATTTGTTTCTAACCATGGTGATTTATGGTTACTTATCTCTGATCAATTTAAAAATGGAGAGGAGTCATTTTATTTAAAAGCATTCTCAGGAGAAGTGGAGGGAGATTATATTTATATCGAAGATATGTCAGATTTTAGAGGCGTATACCACCCATTTAATGCAAAATCCGTAATCAATTATGTTGAGATTAATTGTCGTGAATCCTCATCTAGGCCATTGAATGCAAAAATGTATTCATCCTCACTTTCTCAAGGGGTAGTCACATCCTCTTTAAGTGAAGCAGATCTAATCTTTGATTATGTTGAGTTTAAAGAATCTGAGAGAGGTGCGGTGTACTCTGAGTTATGCAATATTCTGAGTGCTGAAGGGGGTAATCCACCAGAAGATTCAATATTTTTTAAAATTGCTAGAACAAATAAGCCTTCTAAAGAACATGTATAGCATTATTTGTAGCTGCGGATCTTTCTACAAAGAAATGGAGATAGATAAACATAAGTTTAGTTTTGAAGAGTTAAATGAGTTATATGCTCTTAAGCCCATTAAATGTTGTGATAAAGGGTTTAATATCGAGTATGCATATAAGCTGAAGAAAGAAAAATATTTCATGCTTGGATAAAATCAATAGAGTTTTTTAAAAATGCATTTATTTTTTAAAAAAAACCTCTAATATTAAATTTGCAAAATAAATTAGATGGTATTTTAAATATTAAAAATATGTATTGTTCTGTTAAAAGAGGTTAGTGATGAACCAATCTATCGATTCTCTATGGAGAAAGTTTTTTAATCATGGAAAAATGCAAGAAGGTTTGGTTTCCCATATTCAGAAAGGAACGCTTAACTTTTTAAAATTTGCTCAACAAGCTGATTATCTCAATACCTCTAATCTCCAAAATATCAGTCCCGAAATAAAACAAGCACTATCAACTAAAGAAGATTTGTCTGAATTAAATAATATTATTCACAAGCATCGCTTCGAATGGGAATTTTATTTTCCTAATGGGGATAGAGCGACATCATCAATTTTTAACTTCAAAAAAACATTAGAATTTAGTAACAGAAGTGAATTTAAAATCAAGCGAAATAATCGAATCTCTGAAATCTTGCGTGTAATTGATTATGGTAAATTTTTTGATGCTGCTGTAAATATTATTAATGCTCGAAACGAGAATGCTCATACAACGTCAATGAATAATAGCGCTGCGCTTGCATTAAATATCTCAACAAGTGTTATAACTTTATTCGAGAACTCATTATTTGAGCATGATGAAGATAATAAAACCTTATTAAAAAATAATGCACTAACTCTGATGAAAGCAGTAATAGATCAGCAAGAGCTAATATCAGATGATGATGAGGAAGAAGAAGTTGCAGTTGATAAAATCGAATCAGATGAAGATATAACAACCAATAACGAAATTGTAGATTTAATCGATGAAAAAGTAGAGATACTCAGTGATCAAATTGATGAAAAGGTAACTCATCTTGAATCAGTATTTACTGAAATGACTAATCGATCATCTGAAGAGATAATCAATGAAATATTAGAGAGAACTTGGTTGGAAAAAACAGTGTCAGATAATTCAGCTAAAGGGATAAATAGAAATCAATTAAATGAAGAAGCAGTAAGCGACAATATAAATATCGATGAAGCTGATATCGATATTCAAATCAATACAGATACCGATAATTCCGATTATTCAATTCAGCCTGATGTGGTTTATTTGAATGAAGAGCAAGCCAAATTTGAACTGCTCTCTATGCAAAGGCAATTTAAAAAACGATTTCGATGTGAAAATTGGGAAAATATATCTCAGGGACCATTTAGAGACCAAATATTCGACAATAAGATTAATTCAAAAGATACCTGGTTAGAAAATGAGTTTATAAACACAAGGTACACTAAGCATAAAGATATCATGCAAGAACAAATGGATTCTAAATTAGGCGCGGATTATTTCCAGGTTTTGAACAGAATCAATTTTTCAGAGTCTAATTAAATTATATGGCCTTAAAAATGAATATAAAAAATCTTGCTAATGTTAGAGCTATTTCAAAGTTACCTCTCAAATTATATCCAAAAGCTGTCAAACAGAAAATAAGATCATATGCAGCCAAAAAAGTTAAGAAAAGTCTTATAATAAAGGGGAAAACACGGGAAGATATACCAGCACTTGAGTATGAATATTTGGTCGTAGAGGAAGAGATTAAAATCTGGCAATCAATTAAGGATAGATCTATCGGCGTTGCTTTGATGATGATATTTGGAACAACTTTTTAATGTTCAACTTCATAAAGATAGCTGTCATTTCAGCGTGGTTTGTAATTAATCGTAATAGCCTGTTAAAACTAGCATTTGCTGCAGTTTTGGGTTTTTTTGCACATTTTTTTTATCAGGAATGGAAGGAGTTATATCTATCACATCCTGATGCGTTATTTTTGATATTAGTTATTTTTAATATTCTGGTTGTAATGATTTTAATTTGGATGTTTTTTATCTTAAAAGAATTTGTAAAAACAAAAGATTCAGAAAAAATACTTAAAGCGAATAAATCCTTTAAAGATCTTCCTAAAGATTATCAAGACATTGAAAATGTTGAATTAAGACCGAATTTGAGACGCCGTCATGATTAATTGACTAGACTGTTAACCAGTTTTCACCTTCTTTTGGCTTCCAGGTCTCACCATATTCGAAATATTTTTGATCAGCGCAGAGGACCTTAAAATAACAGCATTTATCTTTATATCCCATTCTGAGACGAGTCAATGCGGTATAGACATTATTTGGTTTACCGCTTTCTAGGAGATAAATTATTAATGGCGACTCATACCCGATAAAGCTATGTAGAGTTGTAGCCTTTACCTTGCTATCAATTAAAGAAAATGCTTTTTTTGCTTGATCTTCCCGGTCTCTATCTTCGTGAAAGGTATGAATTAATTTGATTTGTTCTTTATGACATTTTTTAGCTAGCATTCTACCAGTCTCTATAGATGAAATGATTACGACATCTGAAAAGGTATAATCTTTAAAAAGGTTGACAAATTCATTTTTAATTGTCTCTGTGCATTTATCCACAAGCATTATTGATAATTCTTCTTTTTCTTTAGCATTAGGTTCTTCTAAATTTTTTATAGTTTTGTCTAGTTTTATATTTTCCCAACAAAGATTGACTGTTTCTATGCCAGTCAATAGCTGATTTTTATTAACTTGGGGGTTATTTATATCTTCGAGGGCGTATCTATTGGCAAAATCATTAATAAATGGAATAAAATTTTGAGGTAATCGATAAGAAACATCCATCAATTCAGTAAATCTACCAGGTATACCTTTGATCGATAATTTTTTTCTTCTTCCATAGATGTCTTGCCTTTCGTCTAAAGCAAACAATGAATAACCACTATCTTTTCGTATTAGAGAGCAAAACTCCCACATCTCATTTACAAAATTCTGACCCTCATCAACAAGAACAGCATCAAAAGCATCAAACTCATCATTTGAGGATTTATCAATAGATTTAGTTTTTTTGATTTTTTCAATTAAAAAGTCTGACATATTTTTTAAACTGTCATCTGCATTTTGTCTAGAATCATATATCTGTTTTAATTTGTGAGAATAGCCGTTTTTCGTAAATTGATCATCCATATACTCTTCATAGTAGGATACTCTGATTTTCCCTAAATCTTTTTCTTTAAAGTCACGCATTTTTTTGTATTGACTGTCACCCTTTTTGATTCTTTCAGTGTATTCCATAATGAGTGGAACAAGCGTTTTGTTATAGACAAGAATGAGTACAGATTTCCCCTGTAAGTATAATTCTATTGCTTTTGCAGCAATTATTAAGGTTTTGCCAGAGCCTGCTGCACCTCTCATTTTTTGTAAGCCTCTGTTGTCCGAGAAGATTATAGATTGCTGTTTTTTGTCTAGAATCTGAGTTGTATTTATTGGTGTTAATTTTTCATAATAATAATCAGAAACTCCTAAGAATAATCTAACATAATCGGCAATCTCCTTTGTCATCAATGAGTATTCTGGGGGCCTTTTAATTGACCGGAAGACCTTTTTCATATTGTTTTCTTTGTTAACTGTTTGTGATGATATTTTACTGAGATACTCAGGGGGTATGATTATTTCTGACTGTTTGATATTCCAGTTGCCTATTTTATCTTCTAACTCAGAGTCACTTATATCTGTCGCGGCTAGACCACATCCTATAAGGCCATACCATCTAGCTTGGTCAGTCGTTTTCGCTCTTCCGAGATGTAATAAATTATCAAAAATAAATTTTTTTTTCCTTTTTAACCTTGCGATTGGATTATTGATGAAGTTTTCGTATGGCTCAGATGACTCTTCTGGTTCATATACTTCGATAAGCTCTATTCCAATTCGAGGGTTTAGAAGGAGAAAATCAGGTGTTTGACCGTTTAGATAGGGCTGCACATGGATCTCCCAATCATCTTCAAGATTCTCATTCAGGAATTTAAATATCGTTTGTATATTTATTGATAAAGTATCAATTAAATCCTTCTTCGGTAGATATTTACGCATACATTTCAATCATTTACTTCTACTTATTAATGCCTTTTTAAGAATGGATATAGACTCGTCTATATTTTCAGCTTTTAAATCCTTACCAAAACTAAACCTTATCACCCGATTTCTATCATTAAAAGGGATATCTATTGCATCCAATACATGAGATGTCTCGTGAGAAACACTTGAACAGGCTGATCCCGTGGATACTGAAAGGTTAGGCTGCATTGTAGAAATTAAATCCTCTGCATCGTAATCTTTGAATAAAATAGATAAATTTGCTGCATGTCTTTTTCTAAGTGAAGGTCCAATTAATTCTATTGATACGTTTAATTTTTCACATTCTTTAAAGAAATAGTCCCTGAGTGATTTTGTCTTATTGTTAATTTCAACTCGTCTAGATTTAATCATTTTTGATGCAGCACCGAAGCCTACACAAAGAGGAGTTGGAAGCGTTCCTGATCTCAGGCCATTCTCTTGACCTCCACCCCATATGATTGGATTGAATTGATTTTCAATTCCATTTTTTATAAAAAGAGCGCCAATTCCTTTTGGTCCATACATCTTATGTGCGGATAAGCTGAGTAAATCAACATCCAATTCGTGTATATCAATTTGAAGTGTTGTCGGTGCTTGGGCTGCGTCTGTATGAACTAAAGCTCCAGAATCATGTGCCATTTTAGTTATTTTATCTATTGGTTGTAGCGTACCAATTTCATTATTTGCCATCATCACTGAAACGAGCAGTACGTTCTCATTTAGCTTTTCTTTGTACGCGTTTAAATCGACAAGCCCGGAGTGATTCACCGGCAGCTCATTTACTATGAATCCTTTCTCTATCAGAGAGCGAGAGGCATTCAAAACACATTTGTGCTCAATTGAGCTAACTAAAATTTCTTTTCTTTTGTTTGTGATCTTGTTTGCGAGGCCCAATATCGCCATGTTGTTTGCCTCAGTCGCACCTGAAGTAAAAATGATTTCATTTGGATCAGCATTGATAAGGTCGGCTACAGATCGTCTTGACTCCTCAATTGCATTGTGTGCCTCCCAACCTTTGATATGATGATGAGAATGAGGATTCCCGTAAATCTCATTGAAGTAAGGGAGCATAGCCTGAAGCACATCTTTGTCGATTGGCGTAGAAGCTTGATAATCCAAATAAACTCGATTTTTTTTAATATTTTTCTGCATATTCATTAAAAATTAATTAAATAGTAATGTTTATTTTGAGCATTTATGTCATTATTTAATCTTACTGGAGAACTTATCCAGTTTAAATAAATTAGTCACCTAATTTTAATACATATGAAGCTAAAATTTTCAGGACACGAAACTTTTCCCCTCAAGTTTGGGTGGTTAAAAAAAGTCTATGATATATGCTCAAAATTTGAGAAAACAAAGAAGCCTCTTTCAGATGCATTTATTCATGATACAGCAATTTCTGATTTTGGCGTTGGTAAAAATATGGTCAATGCCATCAAGCATTGGGCAATTGCATGCAAAATACTAGAAAAATCATGTGATAAAGATGCTCGTAGTGAACTTAGAATCAGTAAATATGGCAATTTACTTTTTGGGGTCAAAGGAATTGATCCGTATCTTGAAAATGCAGACTCAATTTGGTTGTTACACTGGCTTTTGGCCTCAGATGAAGTATACGGGCTTTATTATTATTTATTCAATTTTCATCGAGAAACATTTTTTTCTAAAAAGAGCTTGATCAGGAAGCTCAAAGAAAATTACGAGGATCAATCTCTGTCTTCAGACAATATTCTAGAGCGTGATTTTGATACCCTGATTCAGTCTTACACTAGCTCTTCATTAAGAAAAATTATTTCTTATGAAGAGTTAATTGAAAGTCCATTTTCAGAACTGAGCTTAATTAATGAAAAAAGCTCAAATGAATTCAGTCTTGATTATCAGCCAAAGGAGTCACTCTCAAATAACCTGTTTTTATTTGCATTATGTGAGTTTTGGTCAAACAAAAATAAGCACTCAACAACATTAAATATGAATTCAATTCATCTCGATGCAGGCTCACCTGGACAGGTGTTTTGCATGAAAGAGAATGAAATTGGTAATCGACTGGTGTCGGTAGAGATGATGACTGAGGGGAAAATAAAATTCGGCTCTGCAGCTGGATTGTATCAGGTTCAATTGAGCCCAAAGACTTCACTAAAAAAGATGCATGAATATAGTTTCAACCAACTCATGGAAAAGAAATAAAAGCATGCTTTATTCAGAAAAAGTGCATGTCGTAGAAAGATTTCAAAAATCAATAAGACTTGATGATGATTTTGGCTCAATGGAGTCACTAGAGACCTTCGTATATACCGAATCATTGAATGCTTCATTAGACAAAATGTGTCAAAGCATGAGCCAGGAAACAGGGACTGGAAATATTAATGCGGCATTTACATGGACAGGAGCTTTTGGTTGTGGAAAATCCAGTCTGGCTGTTGCATTTGGGGCTCTTTTTTCTGGAAGTAAAAGTCAGCGTAGCAGAAATGCTAAATATATTTCAGTTTCAATTGCTGAGAAATTTTGGAAAGTATTAAATCCTGGAGTAAAGGGATTTCATGTGCTACCAATTTCTGCTGAGCGTGAACGAGCTCACATTCTTATAGCAAAAAAACTCATTGAATTAAATTTGTATAAATTTGATAAGGATGAGAGTGAAATTACTGAAAATGAAGTTCTAGATGCCCTTGATTTAATATGCAATCGAGATGATCAATACGGTGGAATTATGATAATTCTAGACGAGATGGGGCAGTGTCTAGAGCATGCTGCAAATAATCAAGGAGAGGGTGTAAATTTCTTTCAGAATCTGGCAGAAAAGGCATCAAGAAGTAAGAAAAGACTAGTTTTCATCGGCATTCTTCACATGGGTTTTAAAGAATATGCCAATAATATGACTAAAATCGCCTTAACTGACTGGGAAAAGATATCAGGTAGGTTTACTGATATTGCAATTGATATGGCCGGCGAAGAACAGGTTGAGTTTATTTCACAAGCGATCATATCAACAATAAAAAACAGCGAAAAGCAAAGTGACTACGAGAAAATGTGTGAGTCAGTATCAGAAATCATCTCAAGACAGAGGTTTTCATCAGTAAGGCTGTCTAAATCACTTTCACAATCCTGGCCTCTTCATCCACTAGTCACGCTATTACTCGGCCCAATCAGCAAGAGGAGTTTTGGGCAAAATACAAGAAGCCTTTTTGCATTTTTAATTTCTCGGGAACCATTTGGATTTACTGATTTCTTGATGAATACAAATATCGATTCACAAGCTATCTTTAAACCGGCCGATTTATGGGGCTATCTTAGAGAAAATATGAGAAATGACATTCTTCATTCAGAAGATGGAAAAAAGTGGAGTATTGCGAACGATAAACTAAATAAAATCTCAGAGTTGGAGGGAAATCATGGCAATTTAGATAGTCACTCTGCAATAATAAAAACTATTGCGATGCTCGAAATATTCACACAAGGGTATGGTATGAGGCCAACCTCTGAACTAATTAAAACATCATTTCCTGAGTTATCTAGCACTGAGATTGAATCTATTCTTGCTAATCTACAAGAATGGAATTGTGTTATTTACAGTGAATACAATAATGAATATAAATTATCTTCAAGCAGTGATTTTGATTTTTTTAAATCATTCAAACTCGCAAAAGCGAGTATTCCGAAACATGACTCTTCAGATTATCTCAGTGATGTAGTGCAATTAAAACCAGTTTTGGCAAAAAGAAAATATCATGAAACAGGTTCACAGTATTGGTTTGAGCTAAAATTTGTATCAGATGCAAATCTTAAAAATCAAATAAATAATGGAACTGAATTAACAACAGCGGTTGGACAATTCCTACTTGTTTCTGATTTAACAAATAAACAAATCAAGAGTGAACATGACGAGCAAAAGTTAATAAAACTTAGTGAACATGATAATTCTAGAAATTGCATTATTGGTCTTCTAGGGAAAAATGTATTAGTTGATGAGCTGATAGTAGAGCTCGCTATATATCGGTACATGTGGGAGATGTTTCCAGAATTAGCAAGTGACGAAACTGCTAGGAACCAGCTTGAAGAAGAAATAAATAACACCGAAATTAAAGTCAGGGCAGAGTTTAGAAAGAGCTTTGCATTGACGAGCTGGTATTTTAGGGGGAAGAAGATCTCTGAGATCAGATCAGAGTATGATTTATCTCCGTTTGCTTCAAAGATAATTGATAAATGTTATCCAAAAATACCGACTATTAAAAATGAGCTCATCAATAAGGATAAACCTTCAACTCAGGCAATCAAAGCACGCAACATTTTGCTCAAGAAAATGTTAGTGAATGAGGGTGAGGAGAGACTTGGAATAGATAAGTTTCCTGCGGAATGGGGAGTCATGCAATCGGTTCTTGTTTCCAAAAAACTCTATAGATCTATAAACGGACAATGGAGGCTTAGCGCCCCGGATTCAAAAAATTCTCCTAATCTTTATGCGGCTTGGAATGCAGCAAAAGATAAAATAAAAAATACCAATAAAGGCAATATCAAAGTAAAAGAGATTTATGATATTTGGTCATCTGAGCCATATGGTATTAAGCATGGACTTCATTCAATACTGATTGTCACATTTATTCATGTAGAAAGAAAAAATGTTACTTTCTATCGTGAGGGCATTTTTAGATCAAATTTTACCGATCTTGATATCGATTACCTTCTTGCCGATCCAGAGAGCATCGAAATCAGGTGGACAAAATTAAAACAAGTTCAGAAGGACTATATTGAGTCCTTAAATTATTTGATGGCCGAGCTAAATGAAGAGCACGATGGCAGTGAGCCTTTATTAGTGGCAAAAGGTTTAATAAATGTATTTGATAATTTACATGCCTGGACACACAAGACGCAAATGATTCCAGCGAAAACTATCAAATTAAGACAAATACTAAAAAAAGCAAATGATCCTAATAAGCTTTTGTTAGACGATTTGCCAAGTCTTTTTGAGGAAAGTGAAAATTTTGAGAAAAACTTCACTAGTGTCAAAAACTCAATTATTCAATTGAAAGATTTTTATCCAAATAAGATGAATGAGCTTAAGAAGATTATTTTTGATCACTTAGAGATTTTTGATGATTCTGAGGAAGAAATAAAAGAATTACAAAAAAGAGCTAATGATATCATGGGTATCTCCGGTGATACAGAAATGGAGGCTTTTCTAATCAGGTTAAAGGATGCAAATTCTGGAAGTTTTCCTATGGATGAGATTGCAAGTCTCTGTTCAAAAAAACCAACATCCTTATGGGTTGATAATGATTACAAGAAAACTATTTTAAGATTGTCTGAATTTTGCAAAGAGTTTATAAAACTAGAAGCCTACGCATATGTAAAAGATGAATCAAAACAAAATAAAAAAAGTATTTCATTTATACTTGGTGATGGTGTTAACACAAATATTATGCAACAGAGTTATTTGCTTAATAAAAAACAAGAAGATGATGCAAAAAAGATTAGCAAAAAAATACAAAGCGTGTTGAATAAAGAACAGAAGATTGAGAGTAAAGTCCTTCTTTCTGCATTGGCTGAAATTGCCTCAGAGAATATTAAAAAATGAAAACTCAAGAAAAGCATGTATTAGGTTTATCAGGCGGCAGAGACAGTGCAGCACTTGCTGTATATATGCGTCAGAACTATCCAGATATAGACATTGATTATTTTTTTACTGACACAGGAAAAGAATTACCCGAAGTCTATGAATATCTAGTCAATTTAGAGGGGTTTCTTGGTAAAACTATTATCCGATTGAACGGAGAACGTGATTTTGATTTTTGGTTGAAGCAATACAATAATTTTTTACCATCGTCACAAGCGCGCTGGTGTACAAGGCAAATGAAAATTAAACCTTTTGAGGACTGGGTAAAAACTATGCTTGCGGATGATTATACTGTATACAGCTATGTTGCAATTCGGAGTGATGAGGAGTATCGACAAGGTTATAACTCAAAAAATGATAAATTAATTGTGAAATTACCATTAAAAGAGGATGGCATCGATAAGGCTGGTGTAATGGAGATACTCAGCTCTGTTGGTCTGGGTTTGCCCAAGTATTATGAATGGCGAAGCAGAAGTGGTTGTACGTTTTGTTTTTATCAGCGGAAAATCGAGTGGGTAAATCTTATTGAAAAACACCCAGATGCTTTTCAGGAAGCAAAAAACTATGAGAAAAAAGCCCTAGAGAATCAGTCACCATTTACTTGGAGTGAAGGAGAATCTCTTGAAGAGTTATCAAAACCAGAGCGAATAGAGCAAATAAAAAGTGATTATCTAGAGCGATTAGAGAGAGCGAAGAAAAAACGTGTAGTTAATCCATTAAGACCAGATGACGATCCTGTAGATATAGATGAGTTATATGGCAAATCAAAGGTTTGCGTAGCATGCCATAAATAAAACTTACTCTGCAATTAGTTTCCTTGCTGTTTCAAGAATGTTATCGAGAGGAGTTTTGTCTGGATCCTCAGTTATTTTTTCAAGAATATAGCTCATACCAGCTGCGGAGTATTCATTTGCTAATTTATGCATATCATTCAATTTATCAATAATATCCTCTTCATTAATCTCATTAATAAGTGTTAACTTTACAATATGCTCTAGTGTCTCATTATTAGACCATGCAGTCGCAGGAATCGCATTCGCTGTTGGTGTTTCAATAGATTTTGGCTTGAGTTTCAGTTTAATTGCGACACAGTAACTCATCATCCATAGATCTATATTTCTCCCAAATGGCTGGTGTTCAGTGTTTTTGTTTGTCCTATTTACATAATTTAGATATGCATTTTTATGAATATTTTTTGATACTTGGGTATCTTGACCTGTGAATTTATGCATTATTTTTACCCGATTAAATTAAATCAATCTTTTAGTTCGCAGATACTGCATTTTTTATCAATATCACAATCGCAACGAACAATGCTTTGAATTCCCATTTCTTGACCAATTTTTAATTCATTTTTAAGTGCCGTCTTCTCACCACCAGGGTGACTTATTGTGTATTGATATTCTTTCTCAGCATAGCGATGAATAGTTTTCTTAGCTGGCCTTATTTCATCACGATAGATAAATAGAATGAGTTGATTGCCTTTTCCATACTTGATCGAATTTTCCATAAGTGATTGCAGGACCATTCCTGAAGTTGCTGCGCCAGGATTGTCCATCATAACTGGACGCTTAGTTTTTGCCATACTGACAAGCGCTAACACAAATGCAATTGTTAGAGCGCGTTTTGCAGCCCCATTGAGAATATCCCAAGAGATATATGCACCAGAATTTCCAGTTATTTGTAAATCAAATTTATCATCAAGGTCTATTTTCCCATAACTTGATGTTTCAATATCCCTGCTAGCGAGTTTTAGATATATCTCTGTAATAGAGCGCCCAAGTTCTTCTTTAATTGTATATTTGTGCGTCTTCAGAAGCGTTGTTAGAACTGATTGCATATCCTGTGTTACGGTAATTTGCTTTTGTATTTTGGCGGTCTCCTTGTTTCTGACTATCTGTCTATTTATGTCATTTTCCAAGTATTGTTTGTCGCTTATGAATGTCTTAAGTTGATTTTCCCTTCCACCCTTTTTATTGTTGAGTTCACTAATTGCATTTGAATGCCTATCTCTGAGTTCGATTAATTTATCAAGATCTATATCTTCACGACAAGCCTTGAGATCTTGTTTATGTTGTCTAATTTTCATTTGACTTTCTGCTTCAGAAACAATTAATTTTTCAGCATCTTCTATAAGGTTATTTAATTTTGTTTCCCAAGTATCAGACTCTATATTCAAGCTGCTATCATAATGAAGAGCTGAGAGCATTTCTGATAGTTCATCTTCCCCTGGATTACCACTTATTATGTCTTCTAGTGTCTTAAGACGATGCTTACATGATTCTGTCCCATCGATTTTTTCACCACAAACGCATACACCTTTTTTTAGAATTTCTTTAACTACCGCAACTGCACTTTTTGGAAATTTATCACCTTTAAGCTTGGATACTTTCTTTTTTGCAGCTTGAAGTTCATTGTGAAGAATATTTGAAAATAATGAAGGTTCCCCTAAAAGCCTGCTTTGCTTGAGCGTATTAGTTTTGATATTTTCTTGTATTTTTTCAAGGGAATTCTCTTCCTTTGAAAGGCGAGCTCTTATTTCTTTTGGATTGCCGGTAGCGGTTGCCTCTATTATTTTCTGATCAACTTTTGCTCTCGCTTCACTAAAAGTGATTATTTCCTTTTTATAATCTTCAATGTCATTCTTGCATTTTTCAATGGCTTGTTCGATTAACTCAAGTTGTTCAGTTTGTTTACTCAAGTCGGAATTTGTATTTCCAAGGTTATTCATCAAGGATCTTTTTACTCGATTTAGATTATTCTCAGCATCGCCAATTACGTCTAAATCAAGTAAGTATCTGATAGATTTATCGATCATCTCCATTCTCTGATTTTGATCCTTTCGAACAAGATTTTGTAATCCATCTCCATCGATAAAAAAAATGTCTTTATCCCGATATGGAATATGTGTCCTAAGATGGACCTCTGGATTATCTAGCAAATTATCTCCGCTTCCCTGTTTCACGGAGAGAGTAACATTATCTTTACCTATCTGAGTTTCTAAAACTTTTTTTTTGTTCGTGCCTTCAATTTCTCTGGCCTCAATTCTTACATCAGCAGAGCGGGTAAGTTCATATTTTGTTTTTCCTATTTCGTACCACAAGGTTGCAGTAACTGTTACTGGTTCATTTGATATCTCGTGATAATCTTGGTGTCCAATTTCACTAGGATCACCGCCTGAGAATCCTTTTTTTCCGAATAAGACCCATTTCATTGCTCGCATACAAACTGATTTTCCAAAACTGTTTTCAGCTCTTATGACTGTTAAATATTTTTTTTCATCAGTCGAAAAATTAAGAGTGAGATTTGTGGCACTCTGAAAATTCTCTAATTTTAATTTACTATATTTCAAAACTCTTATTCATCTGGTTCAGGACATATTTTGCAATGCGCATCAATGGCATCTCTGAGTCTTGGTGTAATTGTACCCGAAATCCTTTGATTAAAAGTTCTTTGTGCTTCTATAGTCTCAGCAATAAGAGGTAGCAGAGCTTTTTTATATTTATCACCTCTACCATCGAGATCATTTATAGCATCTTTTAATATCGAAATAGTCTGCTGTTGGTATGTGTTAGACATGGTCTTTAATTATTGATTAAATAGTTATTGTATATTTCAGCAACTTCATATGCTGCACCATCTTCTTTATATTGGTTTTTTGATAGTTTTGCAAATTCATCAATTCTTTCAAGTTCCTTTTCTATTAATTTTTTTTGGTATTTTATCGGCGCGGTGGCGGAGGGTAGAACAATAAAATCATGTATGAACGCCTCATCTTTGCCTGGGCATTTTCTTAGTACTCGACCTCTTCTTTGAGTCCATTGACGAGGCTGGGAATTACTAGAAACTATATAAGCTACTTCAATAGAAGGAATGTTAACTCCTTCATCTAAAATACGTTTTGCAGTCAAAACTTTATAATAATCATTTTTAAAGTACTCAATAATTTTATCTCTTTCTTTTGGAGATTCGTTATGAGTTATCTGATGATATTTAATATCTTGATTACTTAATAACTCATTTGCTTGATTTATTTGTTCAGGATTTTGTTCAGAAAAATACATGATTGTTTTGCTAATTGTACTGCTATCGATATTTTTAAGAATTGTATCCAAAACATTAATTTTATTCATTGCAGAAGACAGGATTCTTGATCGTTCTTGAAGTTTTCTTGTGACAATAGGATCATCAATATCTTTGTATGACGTCAATTTTTCGATATTTTTGGTGAGATCTACCCACTCACCCATTTCTTCCTCCGTGAGAAATACCTTATGAAGATGATAATTATATTCAACCAAACATTTACCTATTGCATCTTCAAGATCAAATCGGAAAACAATGTCACCAAAATAATCAATTAAAAATTTGTCTCTTTTTTCGTTAAATTTACTCTCTGGTGTTGCAGATAAACCAAGCCTGAAATCAAAAAATGAAGGTGGTTTTTCTGAAAACCCTTTTTGGCCTAAATTATGAACCTCATCTCCAATCAATAGTTTTCTGATACCTTGGTGCTGTTCTAGTAATTTCTGAAATTTCTCATTCTTTAAGTAATCTATTGAGGTGACAACAACAGAGATGTTTATCTTTTTATGTGCCAGAAGAAGTAGCTCTTTTTTTATTTCTTCTATTTTATTTTTAGCTGGTAATGCTGGAATATTTAATGCTAGCAAGCCAAATTCTGCAATTTCGTCAACCCACTGATTAACAAGAACATTGTAGGGTGCGGATACAACTATTAGAAGTGGATCATTATTGATATTTTCATGGAGTTTCTTTGCCGCAATCATTGCTGTAATTGTTTTACCAGAGCCAGTTGCCATGGCTAAAATACCGCGATAATTATTATCAACCCATGCATTTACCGCCTCGCCCTGATGTGCCCAGTTTGGATCATCATTATTTATGTAGCCAGGAATTTTGAAATCGTTAATTCTTCTTTTTACTGCTTCTCCATAACCTTGAATTTCAGTTTCATCTTCAGTTTCTTTTTTTCTATAAGGGTATTTATTTTGCCATTCCCTATAGAATTGACTCGGCACATTATCTATTATGAAACCCTCAAACTCATGTGAACTCCATATTTTCTCAAAAAATTTAATCCTATCTGGGCCATGGTCATCAAAACCACTCTGAATTCTGAAGCTTTTGTATATTGCTATGTCTTCTAAATGTTCAAATAGAGCAGATCGAGATAAATTACCGGTGCTACTCCAGACGACTTTCTCATCATCAATACCCTCAAATATTGCAATTTTACTATGCTGGAGAGGTTTAACGTTTTTACGTTCTTTGAATGCACATTTTATTTTTAACTTTTCAGAGCCAATTAGATTTGTTAAAAGCCCCATTTTGTAATCAAAGTCAGATATATTTTCCTGGTTTTCGAACAACTTTTTCAGCTTAGATAGGCATAGTTCTTGAAAATTCTTTTCTCTATCTATTTCACCTAACTCTATGCTCTTAAATTCATCTGGGGAAATTGTTTCACCAATAATCAACTCCATTGACCCACCGTTATGAATCAACTGCTCAAAACCATCAGACAAATCTAGCAATACGCCAGCACCAAATGTGAAGGTTAATCTTTGATGCTTTGTGCAATTTGATAAACATGGGATGTAAACATCCCTCACCATGTCAACTCTCTCGGGCTGACCAGGAACAGCTCCTTTTGGAAGATTAATCTCTGAGAATTTCTTCATAAGATCATCTTATCTTATTAAAACAATTCTATCTATTTTGACAAATTCGATATTTTTGAGGCACTCTTAAACACAGGTAATATTAATTCAAGGAAATACATATGGGACAGAAAGTCGAATGCCCTTCGTGTGGTCATAAATTCTCACTCGAGCAAACAGATATATTCAAAGAGCAGTTAGCAGAAAAAGTGGCATCTGAGAAAGATGCAGCTCTGAACGTAATGAAAGAGAATTTCACTCATGAAATGAATGAGAAAATGAATCAGCAAAAAAAAGAGTGGGAAGAAAAACTCGAACAAGAGAAACAAAAAAATGCCACTGAAAGAGAGAGAAACAAAAATGCTCTTGAAGAAATGGAAAAGAAAATTAATCGGGAGACTCGTGTTGAACTGAGCGGTGAGGCTGCCGAGGAAAGACTCAAGAAAAAATTAGGAAAGAGGTTTCCAGGTGATGAGATTATCGATATCAAGAAAGGAGAGAAAGGTGCGGATTTAATACATATCATTAAACCTGAAAACATGGATAACTTTTCAGGAAAAATCCTTATTGAGGTAAAAAATACAAGTAAATTCAGCACGACCTGGATCCCAAAAATAAAAAAAGATCTTGAAAACACAGATGCTTCTGTTGGTTTAATTGTGACTGTTACAATGCCAAAAGATTTTGAGCATGCCTCATTCTGGAAAGTGTCTCAAAGGATTTCAGTTCTAAGATACGATTCAGCAATTGATATGATAGCGATAATAAGGGACTCCATGATTGATCAATATCGTATGGAGATTATTCAAAAAGGATCTACTGATGAGCGAGTGATAAATGAACTCTATGATTATATGACAACTTCTGGAATTGAGCATCTTCAATCTCTTGGACAGTCAATCTTAGAGACACAGAAATTAATCGAAGAAAAAGAAAAAAAACACAAAGCGATGATCAAAAAAGAAAAAAAGAATTTAAAAAATCAAATCGATATATGTAAGAAATTGGGATCTGAGTTAAAACAGTCTGGTCTGAAAAATATAAAGGAATCTCTCGTAATCTCTATGGATGATTCTTGATACTTTTAAAAAATTATATTCTTATTTTTATTGCTCTATGATATTTTTTTAATATGAAAAATTTTCTTATACTTTTCTTTGTACTCTTTCTGTGCGGATACTCTAAATCTAATCATTTATTGAATACACCAATAGAAATGCGGGATGGGATTAATTTATATACTGATATATACATCCCTAGTGGGAATGGGCCATTCCCAGTTATTCTCTCGAGAGTGCCTTATGGCACAAAATCAGACTACATCTTGCAACCTTTTTACGGCGAGTATTTTAATGAACGTGGTTATGTTTATGTCAGTCAAAATGTTCGGGGAAAATTTGGCTCAGAGGGTATTTTTACAGCTTATGTAGAAGGTCAAGAAATCCCTGATGCTTATGACACCATTGATTGGATAGCCAAGCAAGAATGGAGTGATGGCAACGTGGGTGTTATGGGTGAGTCTTATTATGGTTATACCTCACTTATGGCGGCAGTCAGCGGTCATCCTGCTGTAAAGGCTATTTCACCAGCAAACATTACCCTTGCAAGAGAAAAGCAATCTTTAGATGGTGTATTCCCAATTCAGGCCAGCGGATTATGGACCTTAAATATGGACGATATTGTTAACGGTGAGTACCAAGATACAGACAGTCTTGATTTGTATCATCTGCCAATGATCACATTAGGGTCAGTGAACAACATGAGGGACAACCTTTGGGTAGATCGGGTGGAAGGATACTCAAAAGATCCCAGTGAATTAAAAGAAGAAGCAATCGAACAGTATAAAAAGATTCAGGTACCTGCACTGCATTTTGGTGGCTGGTACGACACGTTTACACGTGGATCAATAGCGATATGGAATGGCATTCAAACTTACAGTGAAAACCCAGATGTACATGATAAACAATGGTTGGTAATGGGCCCGTGGGATCACGACAGCATGAGTGTGCACATT
>MDTD01074354.1_pt1 | contig 18194 bp, 19 predicted proteins | sample 811221 | NCBI WGS metagenome assembly MDTD01 (sample SAMN05326646, study PRJNA326480) | marine metagenome | isolation source: seawater | place: Pacific Ocean: South West | collected 2011 | reverse complement strand
TTTTTATTTTACGATCGTTACATTGTTTTGCAATACAGCTTCCTATGTGGCCGGTAGCACCAGTAATTAATAAGTACATTTTTATTTAAAAACTATGTCCCACTTGTAGGGTATCTTGTCAGATAGAGGATCAATTCTCTCCATTTCATCAGGTCTATGTTCCTCATTAGAACAATTTGCTAATATGGCTTTATCATTGCCAATACACTTCCAGCCATTCACTAATCCAGGTGGAATTTTAACTAGAGAGTAATTTTTTTCACCTAAAAATATTTCTTGTATTTGGTTGTAAGTTGAAGAGTCTTTTCTTGGATCATAAATTACAAGTTTTATCATTCCTTTAATTACACAATAATTCTGCTCTTGTGTTTTATGTAAATGCCATCCTTTTACCACTCCTGGATAAGCTGTTGCAAAATAAACTTCGCCAAATTTTGAGAAATGTTTATCCGAGCTTTTAAGCATGTGCATTATTTCACCTCTTTCATCTGGAATAATTTTTAATTTAGTAATTATAATATCTTTGATCATTTAAAATTCTTAAGTTTTTGCTTAGTTTCTTTTTTTTAATCTGACTCCTTAAACTCACTAATCTCATTAGCTTATTTTTTCTAAAATTTTTATCGTTAAATTCATTATTTTTAAGTACCTTAATTAAATTTTTTACTGAATATTTTATATTTTTCATTTTGTTATAACCTTTGTATAATCTTTTCAGCTTTGAAAATCCAACTTTATATGATCTGTTATCAAAATTCTTGTGATTAATTGAAATTTTAGCAAAAGGCAAAAATTTCTTAACTAAATATGCAAGTTCAACAATTTTATAATTCATATTATCATTACCAGTGTTTAAACATAGAAAGTGTTTGAGTTTAAGTTTTGAGGCCCAAATAAGAGTTTGACACATATCATAAACATCAATTAATGGTCTTAGAGCATTACCATCGCTAAGTAATTTTATTTCTTTTGTAGAAATTGCACTTGCCACAAAATCGTTTAGAACTAAGTCCAGTCTGAGCATCTTACTTGCTCCACAAGCAGTTGAAAATCTTAGTGAAACAGCTTTAAAGTTTTTGTTTACCTTTTTTTTTAAATATTTCTCTATTTCAAGTTTGCTTCTAGCATATTCTGTTAATGGATTTGTTCTAGAGTTTTCATTACATACTTTGCTAGAAAAACCGTAAACACTGCAACTTGATGCAAACACAAATCTTTTAACGTTATTTGTAATAGCCCAATTGATAAATTTTTTTGTATAAATAGTATTAATTTGTCTAGTTGGCTTTGTAAAAAAATTTCCCATAGGATCATTGGAAATAGCTGCCAAATGAATAATTGTATCTATATTAAATTTCTTTAATTCTTTTTGTTTTAAATCTCTTAGATCTGAATAAATTTGATAATCAATATATTTACTTTGAATTTTTTTTTTTTGTATAGAGTCTTTTAAAAAAAAACCAGTATCAAAACCAATTAAAAAAAGATTTTTATCAGCTTTTTTAATATATTTGCTAAGTTCGACACCTATATAACCTAGATTTCCAGTTATCAGAATAACTTTTTTTTTACTTGAATTAAGCATTTTTTTTTAAAATCTTTTCGAGCTCAATTTTATCTTTGTAAGTATCCAGGCATTTCCAAAAGCCTAGATATTTATATGCAATAAGTTGTTTATTCTTTACTAAGTCTGACATTAAGTCATCCTCTAGCATAGAATTAATATTTTTAAGTAATTTAAAAATTTTTATATTGAAAACAAAAAAACCTCCGTTAATCCAATTATGCTTGCTTCTTTTTTTTTCATTAAACTTTTTTACTTTATTTTTTTTCATTATCAATTCTCCAAACGCAGATGGAGGATTCACAGCGGTAACTGTTGCATATTTATTGTTTTTTTTATGAAATTTCACTAGTTTTTTAATATTGAGGCTAGATATTCCATCTCCATATGTAAGCATAAAATTTTCTTCATTTTTCAAATATTTTTTTAATTTATATAATCTTTTACCTGTTAAAGTTTTATTGCCGGTATTAACGATCTTAACTTTTTTAAATCTTTTATTTTTTTTGAAGTATCTTTGAATTATCTCAAATTTATATCCACAAGCTAATATAAAATCATCAAATCCATATTTTTTATAATGTTCCATGATTCTTATTAAGATTGGTTTTCTGTTAATCATAATCATTGGTTTTGGAATTTTATTTGTTTCATGGGCTATTCTTGAGCCTGCTCCACCGCATAAAATAACAATTTTCATTTTTTGTCTGATTTAATAATGTTTACTATTTTTTTTTTAAAATTTTTTGGAGTAATTAAGGGAAAAAACTTATTTTTAGATATTAATCGACTTTGATTTAATAATTTATCGTTTTTAATAACATGAGTAAAATAAACAAACGGATTCTGTATAATCTTTCTATTTATTGGCATATTGATTAAAATTTTCCAAAGGTTTTGAAATAAATACTGATCTTTCTTTGAGAAAGTTTTGTTCACTATAAAAGGTATGCAGACACTTGATAAAACCAAATAAACTGCATCATAACCCCAATATTTTTTTGAGTTAAAAAATTCCCAATCAATAAATATGACTTTATTTTTGTCAAAAAAAATATTTTCTAAAGTAAGATCACCATGAAATTTTATGTTTTTCTCATAATTAAAAATTTTTTTGTAATGCATTAAAGATTTTTTTATGTATTTGTAATTTTTACTCAAAGGCAGCCATGACTTAATTTTTCTTCCTTTCAAAGCTTTAGTATCAAGATAGCAAAAGTTTTTTTTTGATACATAGTTTTGCACGATATCTTTTTTAATGTATTTATTCTTTGAATAATACCATTTAAGACCATTGAAATCATTTTTTATTTTAGAAGCACCCTTTTTATCTAAACTAAATTTCCTAAATACCTTTTCTTTTCTTTTAAATACTACATAAACATTATTTTTGTGAGTATAAATAGGTACTACATTATCTTGATCAAAAAATTTTTTATAGATGTTAATAATTTTTTTTTTGTGTTTAAGCTTATTAAGATAATTATCGATTATTCTTATCATCACTTAATATTTAAAAGTTTCCCGTTTTCTAATTTAAAAATTTTGTCACAGTTTTTAAAAGCTGATTCTCTGTGTGCAACTAAAATAATAATTTTGTTTTTTTTTGTAGTCTCTAAATAATTTAATACCTCTTTTTCCATTTCAGTTTCAATTGCATTAGTTGCTTCATCTAAAACTAAAATTTTAGGGTCGTGATATAAGGCTCTTGCCAAACCAATTCTTTGTATTTGGCCGCCAGATAAATTTATACCTCTCTCACCAACATTTGTATTTAGACCTTGTTTGAGACTTAATACTTTCTCTTTAAGCAATAACCGCTCGATTAAATTTTGGACAATTTTTTCATTAGGTTTAGTCTTTTGATCGATTTCTAGTGTTATATTTTTTAAAATTGAAGTATCAAATAAAAAAGTATTTTGAGGCACATAACTAATATTTTTTTGATAGAACTTAATTAAATCTGTAGTAATTTTTTTTCCGTCAACAAATATAAAGCCGTTTGCAGGTTGTATTAACCCGCAAATAACATTTAAAAGAGTAGTTTTTCCAGTACCACTACTTCCTTTGACTCCATAAATTTTTCCAGTTTCAAATTTTACATTTAAATCATCTAAAATTTTATTTTTTGAGCTTTCGTATGAAAATGAACAATTCTTTAATTCAAAATTTTTATTTAAATCTATTATCTCACTTTTTACATCTATTTTATAATTAATTTCTTCTTTTGTACTTACAATCTGCGAAGCAATGTTTTCAATGTATACTTTAGCAAATTTTAGTCTTTGCAAAGAGACTATAATTCGATTTGCTGAGGGAAAAATTCTATAAGCTGCTATCAAGTAGACTCCTATATTTGCAAACTGAGTTTTAAAATCAAAGTTATTAGAAGAAAAATAAATTAAATAAATAGAAACAATTAAGATTAAAATTAATTCTAGCAAAGCTCTTGGAATATTTTGTAAAAAAATCTCTTTCCTATTAATATTAAAAAAATTATCGTTAAATTTATCCATTAAATTATAAAATAAATTTTCTTTTCCAAAAATCTTAATTTCTTTTATTGCATTAAATGACTCAATAAAATTTTGTATTCTTAATTTATTAAAATGTTGACTCTCTTTACCCCAAATAACTATTGTTTTGTTGTAAGAAAGTTGTAACAAAACTACTATAATAATAAAAAAAATTGTCAGTAGTAATGTTGCTTTAAAATTAAAGTAAAGTAAAAATATTAGAATTCCTAAAAAGATAATGCCTTCAGTAAGTATAGTCATTAAACCAGACACTCCAGAAGCGAAGATATTAATTTCATGGTCAATATTTTTTACAATATCTGCAGAATTAAATTTCATTAGTGATTGATAATCTTTATGAAGATAAATTTTGTAAAGTCTTTTTGTGAGAAAAAATCTAATAGCAAACTGAAAGTTTGCATTGTGCCAGTTACAAAAAAGTAAAATTAAAATTTTACTTACAAATAGCCCTCCCACAATTGAGATAGTAAAAGTTAAATAATAATTTTTTTCAATTTTGAGATGTTCTAAAATATTAAGATAAAAAACTTTTAAAAAATTAAAATTTTCACTATCTTGATTATTAATAATCAGCTCGAGTAAAGGATAAAAGGATGCGAGAGATAAAGTCTCAAGCACCATTGTCAAAATAATTATAAAAAAGATAAATAATAAGTATCTTTTTAATTTATTATTTAGAATTTTGTTAAATGTTAATATTGTATTAATCAGAATTATCTATTTTTTTTTCTAATAATTGAACTACTTATTTTTTTTGTTCTAGGGAAAATTATAGTTTTTGTTTTAAACTTTTCATTTTTATAATCAGATCCTCTTACAATTATATCGATCTTATTTTTTTTTAGAAAAGCGTCAGTAATTTTCCAACGAGATGGAATCACTCTTTTTACAAACTTAATTGAAGATAAGATTTCTTTTCTATATTTAAAATCAATTTCAGGAAAATACCCTTTATATTTTCTAATTTCCTTATCTGTTGTTAGCGCAACTATCACTTTTCCAAATTTTGAAGCTTTTTTAAGCAACCTAACGTGCCCATGATGTAATATTGTGCAGGACATATCTACTAAAATTTTCTTTGTCATTTTTTAAAAAAAACTAAGTATTTTGATCTTATTAATATTAAAAAATTTAAAAAAAGCCAAAGCCAGGGCAACAAAATTAAAAGAAGATTGATATCAAATTCCAAATCTAGAATTATTAAAAAAATAATAAAATCAGAATAATTAGTTCTTCCATCAAAGTTAATAAATTTTAAAAAATTGAAGATAATATTTTTATTTTTTTTTATTTTTTGTAAGTGAGTTTTTGCTTTCTTTTTGTAAATTGAAATACCAAACTTTGTTCTGCTAAGATGTTTTCTTGGATCAATTATATTTAAAAGTATTATAATAATTAAAATATATAAATAATCGTTATTGTTAGTTATGTTATATATATAAATTATAGTTCCAGTAATTAAACCAAGTTTGTTTATTTCACCTGCCCACAAATCTAACTCAAAACCTTCCTTTGATTGTTCATTTTTGAGATGAGCCAAAGTTCCGTCCATATAATCAGGAATCAATTTTGTAAAATAAATAATTAAAGACAGATAAACTAAATAATAAGAATTTGTAGAAATTAAAAAAGTTCCAAGATATACCCATAAAACCCCAAAAAATGTGACATGATTTGCTTTTATTCGAGTATTACTTACAAGAAAAATTAAAATAGCCGCAATTTCTAAATTAAGAACTGTCTTTACTTTTCTATACGGTGATTTTAAAAATTTGTAATCCCAATCATATTCTTCCTTAAAAAGCTTAAGATTTCTCTTAAACAAGAAGTTTCTCACTTTATTGTATTTGAACATTTAAATTATTTTTTTATAATGAAGCAAGGTCTTGCTGCAAAATTAAATTTTTTAATTTCAATATTTTTATTTTTTAAAAAATTGTCTATTGCTAATGTATCTCCGTGAAGATACTTTCCAGAGGATCCTCTTCCAGCGTAATTATCAAGCAAAATTACTCCTCCTTTGGATACTTTATTGAAAAGATTTTCAAGCACTGTGATTGTGGGTTCAACAAAATCTATATCTATATTTAAAAGAGATATTTTTAATCCTGGATTTTTTTCTACAAATTTTGGAACTGTTTTTACCACGTCTCCTTTAACTGTCTGATAGTTAGAAATTTTTCTATTTTTAAAAATTTTTTTTAATTGTAATTCACTAATTGAACTTGATCCTGCAGTATTAATCCAATGTTTTCTTTGAATTTTATCCTCCTTGAATTTAGTGTTAGGATATTTATCGCTAAAAACATCAAAAGCAATTAATCTAGACGTATGATCACCTCCAAAAATTTTTCTAAACATTCCAAATCTAATGAGTGATGTGCCTTTAAAAACTCCACATTCAACAATTTCACCTGGAATATTTTGTGAGATTTTAAAAGCTTCAAAGTGTGTGAGAAACTTTGATAATCTTTCTTCATTCATTGTTAAATGAAAATTAGTTTCATAATCGTACATGGATTGATTGTCGAGCTTAGGTAATTTTATCATATAAGATACTTATATTTTTTTCCTTTTTCTCTTTCGATATTTGGTGGAAAACTTTTTCGTTTATTTGTAAAATACTCTTTTTTCAAATTACCATCTTTTTTAGCATTATAAGTTAGATAAATCATAACTCTAGGTTTTTTGGACGAATTTTTACCAGATCTGTGTGGAGTATAGCTATCAAAAAAAATTAGATCTCCTGGTTTTGTGTAAATTGATTGCCATTTCATTTTTTTAACAATATTTTTATCAATTGCAGACTTGTTGTTGCCCATCAGACCATAAAAATGCTGTCCTTTTGCAACCTCTAAGCATCCATTTTTTTTATTAGTTTTATCAATTGATATGGCCAAAGAGATGAAAGACTTTATATTTGGATATAAATATTCCCATACTTGAGCATCTTGATGCGGTTCGAAACCTTCAGCATTTGGATATTTCCAATTTATTTTATCTTTAAACAAGACTGATTTATTCTTCAAAAGTTGATCGACTAATTTTGAAATATTATTCTTTTTTAACAATTTGTTTGTCTTTTTATGAAATGTTAAAAAATTTTCTGTTCTTGTTAATACATTTTTTTGATCTTTCGATTTGTCGAAATAAATCATGTATCGACCCTTAATTTCTTTAAAATTTTTTATTTCGTTAATGTAATCACTAAGTTTTTTAATATCTCCTTTCTTAAATGGGCTTCTTACAAGCAAGTAACCATTTTTTTTATAGAAGTTTATTTGATTTTTTTTAAGTTTTAACATTTTAAACTCTAATATTGTTTATAATATTCCCCTTTGATTTTTTTTTTAAATGAACCTCTCCTAAATGACAAACTATACTACCTTTTAATTTTGACCGTGGTTTATAAAGTATAGTATTTGAATTCTTTCTAAAAATTTTCTTTGTTATATGTGTGCAAATCAAAGGTTGATTTTTAATTGGATAAGGAGATAGATTTCCAAATTTATTTAAAAATTTTTTTTTATTAACTTCAACTGAGTGTTTAAATTGATCATATTTTTTTAAAACAAAATACAATGAGCCAATTATGTGATATGGGCCTGTCATTCGGTGATTAAGATGGCTATTTATATCAAAGTAAAAACTATTAATCTTATTTTTTGGTTTTTCATTATAGCAGATAAAACTTGCACCAGTTAAACCGAACAACCCCTTACAAGAACTAAAGCACATCAAATTACCAAGTCTGTGATCTTTCTCAAGACCTATGGATGCTGTTGCATCTAAAAATAATTTTGAATTAGTTTTTTTCTTAAGCTTATAAAGTTCAGATATTGGGATTTTTAAACCTATGCTTGTTTCTGTAACACATGATATAACCCAATCATACTTTTTTTTAACTTGTGAGATTTTTCTCCAGTCTATCTTTTCGATCTTTTTTAATTTTTTGTTAAATCTAGATTTCGAAAAATTTTTCATCATATTAAAAAGTCTATCAGAATAAACTCCTGTACTTACGAGTAAAACTTTTCCATAAATAAAATTATGAATAGCAATTTCTAATGCCAAACTTGCAGATCCTTGAAGATAAGCTACATTTTTTTGACCAGATATATTTTTGATTTTTTTAATTACAAATTTTTCAATTTTTTTATAACTGTTGTCGTTTCTACCAAAACAAGGTTCGAGTCCTAAAATATTTTCTTCTGATAAAGATGATGGACCAGGAGTAAAAATTTTTTTGGATGTATTTTTTTTTAAAACAAATTTTTTTATATTCATAATCTATAGAGATTTCATAAATTTATCTTTCATAATAGTCAATTTTTCTCTTGGTCTCATAAGACCTTTTCGAAAACCTGGCTTACTTTTTATTTCTATAAAAAAACTTCCTTTATGATTTAAAGCATATTTTACAGCTTTCTTTATTTCAATTAATCTAGAACAATAAAAAGTTTTTTTATAGCCTGCCTCCTTCGCTATACGATAAAAATTTATCTTATTACCTGCAGTTTTCTGTGCACCGACTGAGTCATGGGTCTCGTTGTTTATTAATATGTGTATTGCGTTTAAATTTTGAGAAAAATTTATTTGGGATCCTAAATGCATCAACGAAGCACCATCACCATCAAAGCATACGATCTTTTTATTTTTTTTGGCAATAGCTATTCCATTTGCAATTGACACTGCATGGCCCATGCCTCCAACACAGTAAAAATTATTTATTTTTTCTTTTTGTCTGTTTAACTCCATCAACTCTCTAGATAAAACACCTGTTGTAGAAACTGTGTTAATATTTTTAGGTAGAGCTTTAATTATTGTTTTTAGTATTTCTTCTCTACTAAGAAAATAATTAGATTCTTTAAAATCATTTTTTTTTGATTTTAAAAAGCTATCTTTCCTAATTAGCAAAGCTACTGGTATTGAATTTTTAACGGAAAACTTTTTAAGTGTTTTTATTGCTTTTTTATAATCTGAATTTTTATCTAAAATTTTATATCTAATTTTTAGGGTCCTTAAAAGATCTTCAGTTATCAAACCTTGCTCTATATGTTGCGGTTCATCTTTTACTGACTTTTTTTTCTTAATTTCACCTCTCCAGCCAATAAGAAAAAACATAGGAATTTTAAAAACATTCTTATTAATCAACGATACAATCGGGTTTATTGCGTTTCCAAGTCCAGAGTTTTGTAAATAAATCAAAGGTAGTTTTTTTGTAGCTAAATAATATCCAATGCCAACAGCCACCGCCGCACCCTCGTTGATAGAACTAAGATGATTTTTCTTTGTATCCATCAAGTTACAAAAGCCTGACATTAATGAGTCAGGTACTCCAGTAAAAAAACTGATACCATTTTTTTCAAAAATCTTAATAAACTTTTTTGGATCTATCATTTACGTTGTTCCAGGAATTAATTTAAGTATTTTTTTTATACTCAAAAGTTTTTTTTCAGCTTCAAAAGATCTTTTATTTTTTAAAATTTCTAACGCCACACTTTGCATTGCTGGGTAAGAAGCTCTAAGTAAATGGTTAGCATAAATTACAACATTTATTCCTGCTTTTTGAAGTTCGTTTTCTTTTGTCTTGTTGTAACTTGTTGGTACGGCTATTAATGGAGTTTTAGGAAATTCTTTTCTAAATTTTTTTGAAAATGAAACTATTTCTTTAGGGTTTTTACTTTTACTATGTATCATTATCCCATCAGCTCCTGCTTTTACATAAGCTCTAGATCTTTTAATTGCATCATTAAGTCCTTTATTCAGTATAAAGCTCTCGACTCTTGCAATTAACATAAACCCTTTTGAAGCACATGATCTTTTACCAATTTTGATCTTATCACAAAAAACTTTTATATTTTCTTGAGTTTGTTTAATATCATCTTTTAATAAAGAATTTTTTTTTAAACCTTTTTTGTCCTCAATTATAACTGCTGATACGCCCATTCGCTCAATCGATTTGATATTAATTTGAAAATGCTCTGGTTTACCTCCAGTATCTCCATCCATAATTAGTGGTTTTGAAGTTACATCTAAGATTTCATTAATATTGTTTAATCTTGCATTTAAATCTAAAACTTCGATATCTGGTTTGCCTTTTAAAGTTGAATCGGTTAAAGAACTTGACCAAAAGCCATCAAACTCAACAAGGTCTCCGTCTTTTTCTCTTAGATGAACAGTCTCGGCTATTAATGCTGATAATGGGCTGTGAGTTTCAATAATTCTAACAAAATTTTTAATTTCAATAAGTTTTTTTAAAATATTGGTTCTAGATTTAGGGTCATTATTTTTAGATTGCATCTTATTTATTAATATACTGCTACTTACATTCTTAGTATGAGGAACCTCGATTAATTTGCATTTTGTTTTTTTTAAAAATTTTATAATTTTTTTTCTTAATAAAAAATCATAACTCTTAGGATTTTTCCAATCATCTCCATGAATAAAATAATTAGGATTCAATTTTTTTATATTTTTCGTATAATCCCATTCATCTTGTTTAATTATTTTATGTATTCCTGAAATACTTTTTACTATTTGAAATCTTTCTGACCATGTTAACATTGACATCCTTTTTTTTTCTGTAACAGCTTTGTCAGAAAGCAAACCGACTATTACTTTGCCGTACTTCTTCGCTCTATTTATAAGGTTTATATGACCATGATGTAAAACATCTGCGGATAAACTAATATATACTATCTTATTTTTATTTTTCATATTTTTGTTTAGTTAAATTTAAGAGATTTAACAAATTTTTTTGAGTCTTCTAATTTATTTATAACAATTAATTTTTTCTTAAAATTTTTATATTCTTTTTTTCTTATAACAATTTTCCACCACGCGTTTACGTCATTAAAATTTTTATTTATAAATTTAGCTGCGTCATAAGAATTTGAAAAAAAAATATTTAATTTTTTTAAATTTTTTATCATTTTTCTAAACTCTTTATTATACTCACGAAGCTCTTCAATTATAACAATAAAAGGTATGTCCATATAAATAAGCTCATAAAAAGGTGTTGAAATATCATCCAAAACAACAATTTTTGATTTATTAAAAAGTTGTAATTTTTTTTTTAAGGATGTTGTTGTGACAATGTTTACATCTTTGCCACACGTTTCTTTCCATATTTTCTTAACATGATTATTTTCTTCTTGTGGAAATAATTTGACAATAGAATTTTTTCTTACTTTTTTGTCAAGTAAACTAAAAAAATTGTAATTTATATTCTCAAATGGATGAAATTTTTTTTTATTGAAACGGTTATGTACTGAAAAAGGAAATTCATGAAAATGTTTTGCAGTTGGTAAGATCAAAATATTGTTTCTTACAGCTAAATTATTATGTTTCTCTAATCTATTAAAATAATATGACCCCAATCCATCTTTTTGGCTCCAAAAAAATCTTTTATCACAATATCTTTTCTCAACCATCTCTTGTATAGAATAATCATACAACCCAATATTTGCACCATGTTGAAAAGAAACAAGTTTTCCTTTTTGTTCTTTTGTTTGTGCTGCAAGAAATTTATAGTCATCATTATTGATTATCAACATAGCTGATCCTAAAACTCTAACATTTTTTGCAAAATTAATATTTTTCTGGTGCTCAATATAATTTTCTAAGATACTTGCAGGTAGTGTAACCTTATTAATTAAATTAAATATAGTATCAAATTCATCTTTTTGTTTTATTTGAATTTGGTTTCTTAGTTTCAGGTCTTGCTCAAAAGAAAATTTCTTTTTCTTAAAAAAATTTTTTTCTGGTATCATCAATATTCTTCCAAAACTTTTTAAAAAAATTTTTAATGAAAAATTTTTACCTAAATATGAATTAAGTATTAAAATTGGACTAAATATTTTAACGTAGTATCTTAAAAAAAAATTCAATATTAAAAATTTAAAACCAATTTTTTTTTTTTGAGGCATGAATTCAATTAATCTTATTTTATTTAATATTTTTTTATCCTTAAATAATTTTGAGAAAATATTAATAATAATAAAATTATTTAGTTGTCTTTTTTTTTCTAATTCAGCAAAATCCTGTAAAGTTTTAACAGTAAAAAATTTATAGCTATCTAATAAAATTGATATATTTTTTACTTTCTTTTTTAATTTTTTTATTGCTTGAAAATTTATTAGAATTGACTGAATAACCATAAATAGATATTTATCTAATATTATCCCCCAATATCTATTACTAAAATTTATATTATGTATAGTATTGAGCTTTTTGCTTAATTGAGGTCTGTAAGTTTCTATTTTTTTATTTATAAATTTTATATTAGTATTGTTGTTCTCGCCTGAGTTATAATCATTTATAAATTTTATTTTTTTTTTATCAAAATTTTTTTTTAATAAGTCAAGTTTCAGTCTATACTTCGTTAAATAAAAAAGTTTTTTATTTTTTGGATAAAAATTATTTATTTTGCTTAAAACAAGAAAATTTTTATGCATTGAATTATTAAAAAAATGAAAAATTAAATTTTAAGATGTTTTCTTAATTTTTTTGCTACTTCTACTTCTATATCTAAAATCTGTTTCTTTCCGCCAGATTGTAATGCCTGTTCTATCGTTCTTACGCCTAAAACTAAATCTTTCATTGCTTTGGGTGTAATTGAGGCAGATTGATCACTGCCATACATTGTTCTATCTAAAGTAAAATGTCTTTCTAAAGATGTGATTCCTAAAGCTGTTGCCGCAAAACAAACTGCATATCCGCCCTTTTCATGTCCGCTATAACCTACATCGCATCTAAATTCTTTTTTTAGAGATGAGATTAACCCTAAGTTTGCGTTTCTATCGTCAAAAGGATATGCAGAAATACAATGCATTAATTCAAAAGAACAATTTTCTTTTCTAAATATATTAACAGCATCTCGTATATTTTCCATACTACACATTCCCGTGCTTATAAAAGTGTGTTTTTTTTGTTTGGCTACTTCTTTTAAAAAATTTTTATCAACAATCATTGCAGATGCAATTTTATTATTTTTTAAATTAAACTTTTTTAAAAAGTTTAAGCTATTAAGATCCCATGCAGAAGAAAACCATTCAATTTCAATTTTTTGACAATATTTATCTATTTGTGCGTATTGATCTTCAGAAAATTCTAAACCTTCCTTTTGTTGTCTTTGTGTATTTCCCCAAGGGCTTTCACGGGGCTTATCTAATTCTTCTTTTGTATAAACTAAGTTAATATCTCTTTTTTGAAACTTAACAGCATCTACTCCACAATTTTTTGCCTCAAGAATCATTTTTTTTGCTAAATCGAGATTCCCATTATGATTTATTCCTATTTCTGCAATGATAAAAACTTTTTTCATTATTTTTTTTTAAAAGTTATTCGCATGTGATTACTCAATCCAGACTTATCTAGAACTGGTTGTAACAACTTAGCAAAATCTCCAAAGTATTTATAAAATTTCTTTTTGTTTTTAAATTCATTAAATGTAATGTAATCCATTATATCCCAACCAAATGTTTCAACTTTATCAACTTTAAAATTAGTTTTTTTTGATAAGTATTCTAAAGATTTTTTGTTAAAAAAACATAGATGTTCAAATGGCAAGATTCCATTTTGATTGGATCCCATTAAAGCATATGCAAAAGAATGAATATTTGGGGTATACATTACACAGTAAGAATTTTTTTTTAATTTCTTATTGATAACCTTTAAATATTTTACAGGATCTTTTAAATGTTCAACAACATCAAACATAGTTATCAAATCATATGAGTTGTTTTTTTCTTCATCTATTGGATTTGAGGATACGTTTAATTTCAACTTTGATTTGCAAAATTCAGCTATAGCTTTTGTTGGCTCTAAGCCTTTGCAATAAACTTTTTTGGATTTAAGGTAGTTAACAAAATAAGCCATTCCACATCCTACATCGAGAACTCTTGAATTTTTTTTAAGTTTAAGTCTTTTGACACAATACTCATATCTTTCAGATCCAAACATTTTTTTTCTGTAATTATAATTTTTGAAAATATATCTAAAAGTCTTTTTTAAATAATCCTTATCATCATACACTGACTTTATAAATTTTTTTTCATCTTGGAAGGAAATATTCGGAGAAACTGCTTCACATCTTTGACATAAGATTAATTGATAATTTTTTTTCCACGTTAAAAAAATATTTCCTTTTTTTGACTTACATAAATTACAAAAAAATTCTGTTTTTTTTTTAATTCTTTTTTTTTCTCGAGAAAATATTTTTTTTCTATATTCAAAAATAGTTTTAAAAAAGTTTTCACCACGTAAAGAATAAGGGTCAATATTAAATATCTTTAATTCATTTTGATTTATAAATTTGTTATAAAATTCATTCATATAATTTAATTAATTTTTTAGTATGTTTGTTAATATTTTGAATCGAAATTGCATGACTATGATCTGGATAATATCTTTTTTTGTAGTTTTTTACATAAAAAAAAACATCGCTTAAATTAAATTTTGATAAATGATCATAAATTTTATAATTGCTTGAATGGTTGCTAAAAGCAACAGGTAAACGTGTTAAAGATTGTAAAACTGGAATTTTCTCTAACTGATTCTTAATAATTGATTTTTCAAATCTAGTGTGAATTAGCACTATTTTTCTTTTACTTATCTTTTTTAATAAATTATCAATATCTTTAAATGAGTTTAATCCAGTAGAAATATAAATGATTTTAGCTTTAGAATTTATAGCTGCATTTATCAATTTTAAATTAGAAAAATCTTCACTTAGAATTTTAAAAAAGTCAGCACCAGAGTCAGATAAAAATTTTAACTTTTCTATATCTCCAATTGCAAATCCAATCAGTTTTTTTCTTTTTTTTACGTTCTTGATTAAATTTTTGTAAAATTTCATATTTAATTCTAATGAGATGAACTGCCTCTTTTTTTTCATGTTAGTATAAAAATTTTTCTCTCTTACATTTTCTAAAAATGTTTTATCATTATGAAAAAAGAATTGTCTTACATGATTGTAAAAAATTTTTTTTTTAATTTGAAATGTTAGTCCATGAACATCTGATTTTAGTAGCTCACTAACCAGATATTTGGCCTCTAGCTCACTTCCGCAATGATTTAAACCAATCTCAGAGATTATTCTCATTTAAAACTTTTTTGAAGAAGTTGAATATTTTTTAAATCTTCGACATTATCTACGTCAAAAGAATCCCAAAAATTCATTGGATAAACTGATATTCTCCCGCCTAACCTATTATTATATTTCTTGTAAATATGTGCTTTAGTTACGTAGATAGCTCCATTTTCTTGAAATTGAATATTATCCTGACTTCTTGGTCTCTTTAAATAATTGTAATTAATTGGTTTAATGTAATTTTTTTTACTTCTTTTCCATAAAAAAGAGTGAGTTTTAAACGCGCTTAACAAACTATCTGCTTTTTCTTTTTCAGCCTTTACAATTGCTTCGTCTATATGTTTGTAAGACCTTAAAGGAGAAGTTGGGTGAAGCAAAATAATATAATCAAACTTTTTTTTAATCTTATTGATTGCATGAACTACTGCATAGTCGGGCATTATCAAATTATTAGATAATTTTTTTGGTCTTTTAATTAGAATTACTGGATATTTTTTTGATATGTTTAATATTTTTTGAGACTCTGATGTAATACAAACGTCGCAAATATATTTAGATTTTAATGCATTCACTATTGAAATTTCTAATAAAGAAGAATTTAAATATTTTTTTATATTCTTATTTTTTATTCTAGTTGAATTTCCTTTAGCTGTAATAACTGCTAGAATCTTTTTTTTTCTAAACATTCAAATCTTCAATTTTTTATATTAGTTCTTATATTATTGGTATTTATTGTTAATTAAAAACTTTATCAATATCATCACAAAGCATATGAGTTACCTCTAGATGCTTTTCTTGAATTAATGCAGTGCTCGCGCTTTTAATAATTATTTCACAATCAGACTTTCCTTTACATAATCCTCCTTTATTACCTAAAAGAGATATTGTAATCATTCCTTTTTCTTTAGCTGATTTAATTGCGTTCAAGATATTTTTGCTTTTTCCTGATGTAGAGTATGAAATTAATATATCACCTTTTTTTCCAAGGCCTTCTAATTGTCTTGAAAATAAATTGTCATATCCAAAATCATTTGAAATACAAGTTAAAACTGATTCATTTGCATTTAATGACATTGAGGGTAATGAGCGTCTTTTTTTTTTATAACGACCCAGTAATTCTGCAGTTAAATGGCTGGCTTGTGAAGCGCTTCCTCCATTTCCACAAGTAAAAATAACCTTTTTGGATCTTAATGCCTTTATTATCAAGCTTGTTGCTTTTTTTATTGCGTATGAATTTTTTTCTGCTTTTTCCATAATTTTTAATTAAGATTTTTTAAAAAGTTAAAAAAATTTTTATTTTTATAATTATAATCCATAAATTTTCTTTTAAAAGGTTTAACTTTTTGTTGCCAGTCTTTATCACTTGTCTTTAAAACTTTGTTCATAACCTTTTTAACTTCATTAAAATTTACATCATTAGACCAAAAAAAACCTTTTTTTTTTAAGTCTAAATTCCAAAATATATCCATCGCACTATTCGATACTAAAATTTTATTATTAAAGATTGCTGATTTGTTGCCTCTTGCAATATTTTCAAATCCAAAAGTTGAAGAAGAACTTACAGTTAACATCACTTTGTCAGAAGTTTTGTAAATATCGTCTTTTTTATTTCTATTTTCATGAATTATTATCGGTTTATTAGAAATTAGCTTCTTAAAATATTCAATTTCATTCTTATCATCATAATTTTTTACTATGAGCTCAATTTTCAAGTTGTTCGCCTTGCAATATCTATAAATATTTTTAAATAAAATTCTATCTTTGGAGAAATAATCTATTTGTCTAACTTTATATTTATTGTAAAAAGTGTAGAACTCTTTTCTCGGATACCCACTTGAAACAAATAAAATCGATTTTCTTTTCTTTTTTTTTAAATTTTTAACTTGATTATTGTAAAATGAACCAAGTGAAATAATTTTAGTTTTTATTTTTGATTTATAGTAATTAGCCCAAATTTTACTGAATACAAAAATATAATCAGAGCGTAATGAATCTGAAGAATTAAGTGTTTTAAAAAAAACTTTATTCCTAAATCCATTTTGAATTGAAATAAATTTTATATTTGGAAAAAATCTTTTAAATTTATAAAAATATGTTAAATTGTCATTACCTGTAATTACTATTTTTGGTTGTACAACTTTAATATACCTTTTTAAATAATTAAAAAAATTTAATTTTTTTCCTGAGAAAATTAATCCTAATAAAATATAAACATTAATTTCTTTCAATCTTACATCTAAAAAGTTTAAATCTTTTCCAAATTTTTTTTTAAATTCACTAAGAAAAATTTTATCTATTATTAAAAATTTTTTTTTTTTTGGTATTGAAAATTTTTTTTTAGAAGCTATTAACTTAAAATACTTGCTTAACATTATAAGTTTTATAATTTTTAAAAAAATGCTATTAAGCTTTTTCTATTTTGATTTTTTAAAATCTTTTTATCTAAATAATAAGAATCAGTTTTTATACTTTTAGAACTAATTTCTTCTATTACTGCGCCTTCAGAGGAAAGTCCTTTGAACTCATGAACCATGCCTTTCGAAATGGTAAACACTTCACCTGATTTCATTATTTTATTAGAAATTTTTCCCTTAAATTTTGTCTTAAGTGATATCTTTCCAAATAACACTAAAAAAGTTTCTTGTTTTATTTTATGGAATTGCGGAGGATGTTTTTGATTTTTAAACATAAACAAATATTTTTTACAATAAGTTTGATTGATTACTGTAATCATGCATAACCCGAACTTATAAAAATTTTTTAAACCGTAATGATGTGAAATTTCTACTCTTGAACCATCTGGCACTACTATATTCGCCCTAGAAGCTAAATCACGTACCTTGTTCCTTATTTGTGAAATTTTACTTCTTGGATTTTCAATTTTTAAATCTTTAATTAAAATTTTGCTTTTACTAATCGCTTTTTTTTTTAGAAAAATTTCTGAAAATTTTGAAAAATTATTAGCAGTTAATTGTCCAGGAATAGCTGGAAATTGGAA
>MDTD01082834.1_pt1 | contig 18196 bp, 27 predicted proteins | sample 811221 | NCBI WGS metagenome assembly MDTD01 (sample SAMN05326646, study PRJNA326480) | marine metagenome | isolation source: seawater | place: Pacific Ocean: South West | collected 2011 | reverse complement strand
TATGTCTAAATTATATCTTATTTTAAAATATTTATCTATGAATTCTTTTGTACAATTTTCTGATAATTCAAAAAGTTTCTTATAAATTTCTTGTCTTTCTTGTCCTTCCATAAGGATTTTGTTCCTCGATGCCTGCATTTGCGCCTCCTCGGCCTCCTTGGCGGCGTCCCGCTTACGGCAGATAGTATGCAACCGCCAGTGATGCAGGATGTCGTACTCGCTGACCATTTTCTTCTGGTTTGCTCTTTATTAATTAAATTAAGTTAATTTTCAAATTATAAATTTATTTTTTAAAGAGCAAATTTATTAAAATTAATATTTAAAAATTTGAATATATATTTATATAATATTCTTTAAAAAAAATATGGATCCTAAAGAAATTAATAAAACTGGATTTTGTAATAAACAAATTGATAATATAATTTCTAATGATTTAAAAGATTATATTCTTAAAGATGTTAAATTAAGAACAGGTATAGATCATAGGTCTAGATATGCTAAAATATATAATGAGGCTTATAAGAAAAATTTAAATAATCCTCATATAGTATGTTTAAAAACATTTGGTAATCCTTATTTAATGTATTGTACTCAAATTAATAATGTTAATTATTGTTTATTAATTGATAAAAAAGTTAAAAAAGGTCATTCATATCCAAAAATATATATAGTTTTGTATAGATTTTCAAATGAATTATTTAAAGGTACATTATTTGAAACAGAATTAGTAAGAGATAAATCAAATAACTGGTTATTACATATTGGAGATATTTATACATATAAAGGTGATACTATGAAAGAGGTAGAAATAATGGATAGAATGAATATAGTTAGTAATATTTTGGAGAATGAATTTGTAGATGATTCATTTACAAATGTTTGTCAGATAGAAGTTAAAAAATATTTTAATATGGAAGACAAAGATAAGATTAAAACTTTTATAAATCAGTTAAATTATAAAATAAGGGGATTCTATTTTGTACCAATTAATATTACATATTCAAATATCTTGTATATGTTTTCAGATAAAGATATAGAAGATATATATTGTATAACAGAAGAAAATAAAAGATTAGTTTTTAGGATTATAAAAACTATGAAATCAGATGTATATGAATTATATTTGAATTCAAAAGATAATATACAAAAAATATGTTATGCATATATAACAAATTATGAAAAAAGTAAATATATAAGCGAATTATTTAATAAAGAAGGAGATATAAATGTAGTTTGTAAATATAATAATTTCTTTAAAAAGTGGGAAGTATTAGAAGAAACAAAAGATAGAATTAATCATATAAATGATTTATAAATAATTATCTAATAAGTAATAAAATTCCAAATAAAAATAATATAACAATTAGAAATAATATAATTTTAGGAATAATAGATAATTTTTTATCTTGTTCTTTATTTTGGAATTCTATTAAATGACTTGTTAATAAACTAGATATAGTTAAAAATACTAAACTAACAAGTACTAAATATTTTTTATAAAGTTTATTTTTAAAGTTTTTAGAATAAGTCATTGTTCCAAACGCAAGTGTTATAAAAAGTCCAACATTTCTTAAATTTGTATGAAATTCCGAAAATGTAGCCATAATATAATATTATATATATTATAAAAATGAGCGAGGAAAATAAAAAAGAAGATGTAGAAACTGGTGATTTAGAAACAGATCAAAAAACACCTATTAAAAATAAAGAAGATGATGATGATATTTTTGAAGAAGAAATATCATTATGTTATAAAGAAAGAGTATTAAATATAATTAAAAATTTAACTTTAGATAGTAAGCACAAAAAAATGATAATTAAAAATAGATTTTTATATGAAGTAATGGAATATGAAAGAAAAAGAGATTATACAAGAAAATTTTATAATGCTTTTAGATTTATAGTAACAACTGGTAGTATTTTATTACCTGCTATATTATCAGTTGGTCAAATGGATCCAAGTAAATTACCTAATAATTTTGAGAATATTAGTTATTGGTTTACTTGGTCTATATCATTAATGGTAACAGCAAGTAATGGATTTTTACAATTATTTTCATTAGATAAAAATTATTTTACTTATGCTATTGTAACCGAACAATTAAAAACAGAAGGATGGCAATATTTTGAATTGGCTGGTAAATATGAAGATTTTAAAAATCATAATGAAGGATATAGAACATTTTGTAAATCAATTGAAAGTATTAAAAGGAAACAAGTAGAACAAGAATTTTCTGGAAAAGGTGCTGGAAGTAAAAAGAAACCAGAATTTAATTTTTCTAAACATATGGAAGAATTCCAAAATAAATTTGTAGAAGAACAAAAACAAAAAGCAATAGAATTAAAAGAGCAAGTTAAATCAGAAATGAAAGAACAATTAAAAATAGAAAGTAAACAAAATATAACAGGAAGCGTACAAGAAGAAGAACCACCAATTACAAATAATACAGCCGAATAAAAATATTATTAATATTATAAATGGAAAAATATTATCAAATATTAGGATTACCAAATAATAGTTCTAAAAATGATATTACAAAAAAATATAGAGAATTATCAAAAAAATTACATCCAGATAAAGGTGGAAATGAATATTTATTTAATATGATTACAGAATCTTATAATAAATTATTAAATAATGATAATGATAATAATGATAATATATTAGAAATAAAACCAGTATTTAATTCAAAATATAATTTTTTTAAAGATTATTTTTCTGATATGGATGAATTTATAGATGAATTTATAAATGAATTTGATAACCAATTATTATTAACAAATACTTCTAATGATTCAAATTTAGAGTATTATAGTAAAACTGTAGTTACTGAAAATATAAATGGTAGGCAAATAACAAAAGAAGTAATAAATGATAATGGAGTAATAACAGAAAAATATTATTAAATTTGAAATAATTTAAAAAATATTAAAGATAATTTTATGATTTAATAAAATGAATATTTCATTTGGAAAATATAAAGGTACTCTTTTTAAAGATATTATAGAAAATGATAAACAATATATTAAATGGTTATGTACAACTGAATGGTTTAAAACAAGATTAGAACATACTGAATCTTATAAAGAATGTTTAAGATTATTAGAAATAGAAAATATAAAACTACAAAAAAATAAAACAGATGATATATTAGTATATACTGATGGAGCTTGTAGTAATAATGGGTTAGATAATGCAATATGTGGAGTAGGAGTGTATTTTTCAGAAAGAAATAAAAATAAATACAATAATATTGGAAAAGTAATAGATTTTGATAAACCAACAAATAATTTAGCAGAATTAATGGCTATATTAGAAGCATTAAAAACTATTAAACATAATAATTATAAAAATGAGAAAATAAAATTATATACTGATTCTCATTATTGTTTAAAAACAATCGAAACTTGGTATTTAGAATGGATTAGTAATGGAACAATAAATACAAGAAAAAATATAGATATAATCAAAAATATTTATGATAATTATTATACACAAATGAATATAGAATTATTGTATATTAAAGGTCATAGTAAAAAGACAGATGAACATTCTATTGGAAATGATATAGCTGATAAATTAGCAAGAAATTCAACTTATAATTATAAAAAGAGGAAAGTATTTAATCAATTAAACATTCATTAACATCATGAACATTTAACATTCTTTTTCGTTTCTTTTTACTATCAATAATTTCTAATAATTCTTTTTTATTTTTTTTATAATATTCAACATCTTGCCAAAATTTAATAATTAAAGGACATATATTTAACCACCAGTCTTGATCCCTTTTAACTAATGTACATTCATATCTTGTAATTTTCCAATATTTAGATTCAACAAATACATAATTTTGTTCTAAAATCCATCTTTTTTTTTCTTTCATCCAATTATCTAATTCTGTATCACTTAAATATAATTCTGGATATAAATAATTATATTTATTACTATTTTCATTTAATTTATAAGTAATTGTAGAACCTTTTGGTAAATTTAAATTATTTGTTCCATCTTTAATAGTATCATCAATATCTCTAAAAATATCATTTTTGTATTCATCATAATTTTCATATTCTTCCAATTTAACTTGTAAAAAATCACACTCATCTAATCCACAACATTCTAATTGACCTAATACTTGCATTTTATAATGTTCTGGAACAGTTTTAGTAAATTTTCTTTTAGGTGGACATTTAATCTCTAACATTCTACCAATAAAATCTTCTGGACTATCATTGCTACATATTCCATCTGGAGAAGCTCCAAATATTTTAAATTCATAATGTGGAATCATTCCAAATTCTAATATTTTTAAATCATTTATTGATTCATAAAATTTAGTAGCAATTTCTTCATATTTAACACCCCATTCAGTAATAGGATTAGATACAAATGGTTTTTCTTCAGTTGATATTTTATCTAATATTAATTCTTCTCTACTTTTAAAATGATCTTTATCACAAGCACTTGCTAATGAACTAGCTGTTAATACTTTTTTTCTTTGTTTATACCATTCTTCTGTTCTTTGTTCAGGTATATCTAATTTCATTAATTCATTCACAATTCCTTTTTTTTTATTGATATTTTTAATTTTTTTAAAATAATCAAATAAGTAATTTCTTACAAAATGTTTATGAGATATAATTATATCTTGATTATCTTTATATTTTTCTTCTAAATGATTATCGATTAATCCTATTAATTGTTTTTTATGATATTCAATATTTGTATCTAATATGAATTCATCTTCTACTTCTTTAGATGTAATATTAATACTTGATAAATGTTTATCAATTAATTCAATGATATCCATTTATTAAACGGAAAAAAATTATATAAAAAATAAATTTGAATTATATTTAAATATATACTACGGTTTTAGTTTTAAATAAAAATGAGAAAATATTCAAATATAGTATCATTAAAGAAAAATACTGAAGATACTTTTTATAGGTGTGATGTTTGTAAATTAAATAAAAGAGGAGAAATATGGATGATATATAAAAAAAGTAATAAAAAAGATAAATGTACACATATATGTAGTTATTTATGTAGTAAAAAATATTTTGAAAACAGAGTATTTAAATTAGATAAAGTAGTAAATAAAAAAGATTTTGATTTTCCAAGACCTGTACAATATTATAAAAAATCAGATTTCAAAATATTATCATCGAATGAAATTGAAAATTTATCAGATTATGAATATATACAATACAATAAAGATTTAAATAATTATATGATTTTAAATCCAGAAAGATGTAGAATGCAGTTAGATATACAAAATGGTATAGATTTATCAGATAATTATGATTATTTACTAAGTAAAACTGAAGATGAATTATTAAGTTAAATATATATAAAAACAATATATATAATTATATAAAAAATGAAAATAATAGAACCGTCTGATAATATTAAAGAAATTTTGGAGAATGATAAAAGTGAAAATAAGTTATCTTTTTTTTATTTTACAGCAAGTTGGTGTGGTCCTTGCCAGAGAATATTCCCTGTATTATTAACATTAGAAAATGAATATAATAAATCAATTAAAAAAGAGGAGAAAGATGAAAGTGAAGACACAGATGAAGATACTGATGATGAAAAAGATGAAGATGAAATAGATGAAGATGAAATTGATTTATCAAGTTCAGATGATGAAGAAGAAAAAACAGAAGAAAAAGTAGTTTTTTATAAAATTGATATAGATGAAAATGATGAATATGCGAGTGAATGTAAAATAAGAAGTGTTCCAACATTTTATTTATTTAATGGAACTGAAAAATTAGGAGAAACAACCGGTGCTAATATTAAAAAAATTGGTGAATTATTAAAAGAAAATTTAAAATAAAAAAAAATAAAGATATTTAGATATAAAGATATTACAAATATTATATATACATATGGATTTAAGTTTTGATAATTTAAGTATAAAAGATGAGTTATTAAGAGGTATTTATTCACATGGGTTTGAGAAACCTTCTAATATTCAAAATAAAGCTATTCCAATTATAAATAAAGGTTCTGATTTAATAGCACAATCACAATCAGGTACAGGTAAAACAGGAGCATTTTCAATTGGAGTATTAAATAATATTAATGTAGAAGAAAAAGAGATACAATCAATTATTATTTCACCAACACATGAATTAGCCGAACAAACTTATGAAGTAATGAAGAATTTATCAAGTTATATGAAAGATATAAATATAAAAAAAGTAATAGGAAAAACAAATATATCTACAAGTAGATTAGAATTACAAGAAAATCCTCATATTTTGATAGCTACTCCAGGTAGATTATTAGATATGATAAATCGTAAATATATATTTACGGATAAAATTAAATTAGTTGTATTTGATGAAGCAGATGAAATATTATCTAGAGGATTTATGGATACAATTTATCAAATAATTAGATATTTATCAACTACTACACAAATATTATTATTTAGTGCTACTATTCCAGAAGAAATATTAAATATGACTCTTAAATTTATGAATAATCCAGAAAAAATATTAGTAAATAAGGAAGAGTTAACTTTGGAAGGGATTACACAATTTTATGTAAATTGCAATATATATAAATGGAAATATGATGTATTATATGATTTATATGATTCTATATCTATAAATCAATGTATAATATATGTAAATACAAAAAATACTTTAATAAATTTAGTAGATAGATTAAATGAAAGAAATTTTCCAATATCATTTATTCACGGAGATTTATCATCAGAGCAAAGAAAAGATAATTTAAATAATTTTAAAAATGGAAAAACAAGAATATTATTATCAACTGATTTATTATCAAGGGGAATTGATATTCAACAATTATCATTAGTTATAAATTTTGATTTACCTAAAAATAAAGAAACATATATTCATAGAATAGGTAGAAGTGGTAGATATGGTAGAAAGGGAGTTTCTATAAATTTTTTGTGTAATAATGATATGGACTATTTAAATGAAATTCAAAAATTTTATAATACTCAAATTTTAGAAATGCCTGAAAATATATCTGATTATATAAATTAATTTAAAGAATTTAAAGAATTTAGCGCGTATATAATATATTAAATACTTTCTAATCTAAATTAATGGATACACTACAAATTAAAAACGAAAAAGATGATATAGAATTAGATTTAAAAATGGAACCAGAACTAACAGTTGTAAATGATGATAGTTTATTGGGGGCTGAATTATTAATAGATCCATCTAAAAATAATTCTGGAAATAGTAGTAGTAGTAATAATAATATATCTAATAATACTGTTGAAAATGAAGATATTAATTTATTTAAAAATAATGATAAAGTAGATGATATTGGTTCAGATCCTTTAATGAAAACAATAGATACAAATGATAATAATCAGCCATCAGGATATGTTCCAATACATATGATGAGTCAGAGTGATATTAAAAATGAAAAAATAGATTTAATATATAAGTTTAAAAAATTAGAAAATCAGGGTATTGATACTACAATGAATTATAATATGAATTCTGGATTAGATGAGATGAGAAATGAGTATATTAAATTAAAAAAACAAAGAGAGTTAGAGAATTCTGTTAAATTTCAAAGAAAGATGTTAATGGCTATTATTACAGCTATAGAATTTTTGAATGGTAGATTTGATCCATTTGATTTAAAATTGAATGGTTGGTCTGAATCTGTAAATGAAAATATTTATGATTATGATGAAATATTTGAAGAATTACATGAAAAATATGGAGGTGGAACAGAGATGGCTCCAGAAGTTAGATTAATTTTGATGTTAGGTGGAAGTGCTTTTATGTTCCATTTAACAAACACAATGTTAAAGAGTGCTATGCCATCTATGGATAAATTATTTGAACAAAATCCAGATATGATGGATAAATTTGCAAATGCGGCTAAAGGTAATCCAAATAAATCTGGTGCTAAATCTGGAATGCCTCCTGGATTAGATAGTATGATGAATAATATGATGGGTGGTATGATGGGTGGTATGATGGGTGGCGGTGGAATGCCAGGTATGCCTGGTATGGGTATGCCGAGTATGGGTGTTAGAAAAGAACCACCAGTTAAAAAAATGTCTGGTCCAGAGAATATAGATGATATAGTAAATGATATGAAAATTGATGATTTAGATTTAGATGATATATCAATTGCAAGTAGTGATAGTAATACATCTAAATCTGGTGGAATTTCATTAGATATATAAGTTATCTTCTTTTTTAAATAATTCATTTATTAAATCACTCATAAATAGTATATATATAACTGTTAATGTAAGTGATGCTAATAAATCTTTTGTTGCTACATAAAAAACTAAAAAAACTATAATTTTTCTAGTTATATGATTATTAATTAAATTTTTTTGTTCTGGTGTTAAATCATCTACTATAAATCTTGCTCCAATATTTATAGCAATCATTATTATTCCAAGTAAATATTTATTATCTGATTGGGTTGAGTTAGTTTGTTGATTAAGTATCATATATATATTATATTTTTATTTTTTTTTATAATAATATATATATATTAATAATATAATGCTTGGATGTAGTTTAGAAGAAGCATTTGGAGGTATTAAAAGAAAAAAAAATATAAGAAATAATCACGCTAATATTATATCTAGAAGTAAATTAAATATAGATGATACACCAAATAATAGATTAGATGAAAAAATTATTATTAGTGAAAATGTAGAAGAAAGTAAAAAAGAAATAGAAAATAAAACAGATGAAATTAAAAATGATGTATTAAATAAATTAAATACAGTATTAAATAGATTAGAAACATTAGAAAATAAATTTAATAAATCAGATAAACCTGATATAAACTTACAAGAATTATCTGGATTAGAAGCAAATAGATCATCATTAATAAAATCTATGCCTTCTTCTCAACCAATAAAAAAATCCCCAAACTCTCCTCCTCCTGTATCTAGAAATATAAATAATACTTCTAATTTAATAAGCAAATTAAATAATTTAAGAAATAGAAATAATACTAATAATAATACTACTAATAATAATAATAATACTACTACTAATAATAATAATAATACTAATAATAGTAATAATAGTAATATGTTAGTAGAGGGATTTACAAATATGAATAATAATATATCATATGTTGGAGATCAATTAAATGAATTATTATTATTTGGTTTAATGGGTATATTTATATTATTATTATTTGATTATATTTATAAATTGGGTAAAAAATCTTTTTGAAAAATATAATAGAATATAATATATATTAATATATATATACTAATGGAAAAAAGGTCAATTAGTAAATTTAATCCTATTGAAATACCACAAACTAATATAAAAAAACCAAATGTTAAAAATAATAATAGATTAAATATATTATTATTTATATTGATAATTATAGTTATATTATATTTATATTGGTATTATTTTAAAGATATATTTAATTCAAATATTAGATTACCCCATGCATTTAATGAAGATGAAGATAAATTATTAAATAGAGAGAAAGATTCTCCTGTAATTGGAATGGAACCCAAAACTCATCAAAATATACATGAGTTAAGTGAAGAAGAAAAACAAATATCAGGACAAGATTTTTATACAATATCTGATTTAATAAGCACTGATAATTATTTTCAAAATAATAAAGATGTAAAAATAAAAGATTATAAAGATAATTGTAAAGAAGCATTTGATGAAATGGATACTGGAAAATATATTGATTGTCTTCAAAAACATAAATTAATTAAAAAACAAAATAATATGTTAAATAATGAATATAGAGATATTAATATTTATACAAATGAAAAAATTATGAATGGTGGTTCATTTATGGACGGAATTACTGGTATAGAAGATGGTAATTATTCAACTGTTATATGATTATTTATTGGAAGATTATATTTAATACACCATTCTTTTGCCATTTCTATTTGTTCTTTTAAATTAATATTATTTAATCTATTATCAATATTATATATGATTAAATTTATATTTTCAATTTGTTTATTAATATAAAGATTATTATATTCTTTAACATCTTTTATAAAAGATAATGGTATATATATATTTAAATTATTATAGTTTTTAAAATTATTATATAATAATTGTACTATACTATCATTATATTTGTAATTTTTACATATTATATATTTTTCAGAATTTGAGAATCTACTTGTATCTGGTTTAAATATAATAATTTCATCATAACATAAATATAAAATATATAATAATTGGATTGTATTATAATATAATATATCAAAAAATTTAATAATAAATGTTCCTCCTTCTTTTTGCATTTTTAATGCTGAATATATCTCACAATATAATAATCTATATGATGCTAATTCTTGATTATTATAATTTAATGAAAAATCAATACCACCATCTGCTGTAATTAAATCACATTTTTCTATACTATTTGCTATAGAATGAATATTTTCAATTTTATATATATTTCCATCATTATGTATTCCATTTAATAATTTAATATTTTTATCATTTATAATTATTGGACTCCAATATGGAATACTTCTATCTTTTGATAATAAAGTAACTCCATATATATTACTATTTTTATAAACAGTATTTAAATATTGTAAAAATCCACCAGGACCTTCTGCTATACAGATTATATTTTTAATATCTAAATCTATAATATTAAAAGTTTTAATTATTTCCATTATTTTAAAATATGATCTACTGGCAATAGGATGTATTTTACATATATTTTTTAATGGATTTGAAGAAGTATAAATATATTCATAATTATTTGCTTGTTTTTTTGCTTTATCCCAATTATTATTATATTTATCTATTTTTTGTTTTGTTTTTAATAATTTATCATATAAATCTTGATAAATAATATTATTATTATTATTATTATACTTTAATAAAAGTTTATCATGCGAATTAAATGTGTATTTCATATAATTACATATGTAATTATCTTAAAATAATTATAATTATTTAAATAATTTATATTCATTCAAAGTCATTCTCATCTGTTTAAATATTTTCATATCTAAATCTATATTAGCAGATGTATTAAATACAGATTTTTTATTATTTTTTAAAATATCTTCTATCTTATTTAAATTATTTAGATTAATTAATTTAATTATTTTATCTAAATTCATAAACATTTCTAATTTTATGATAAAATAAGATAATACTTGTGTATGTTTATTTAAATCAATATAATCAGTTTGATTTATTCTTGATAAATAAAATATTTTTTTAGATTGAAATATAGTAAAAAATATTTCTAATTTTAATAAATATTTAAAATAATTATATGTTTTTTTATTCCATTTTGTTATTAAATAATTATTTATAAGTACTGCTAAAAATTCTGTATATGCTTCATCTATTATTATAAATTTACTTGAAATTTTATATTTATTTTTATAATGATTTATTAATTTAGTGAAATTTTTATTTAATCCTAAATTAAGTAAATGAATTAATTCGTGAATTGTAACTTTCATTATTTCTTCTTTTCTCCAAATAATTATTTTATTTTTTCTAAAATCTGTCAATCCAGAATTTATTTCATTCTGTGTAAATATTTGGTTTCTATCTGTATCTTTTATTTCTTTTTTTAAATCTGTTAATAAATAATCAATTATTATATTCTTTTTATAATCAGAATATTTAATTAAATAATAAATAACAAATAATATATTATTAATAAATAAATCTAAATTTTCATCATTATGATATATATTTAATATGATTTTTTGATTATTATAATTAATATTAACTAATGTTTTATTTGTGAATATTATTGATTTTTTATATGGATGATAATTATTATAAATACTATCTTCTCTTTTATAATTATCAAGAAAATCTGTACTTAATGTAGAATAAACTTTATCAAATTTAGTAAATAATTCTCCTAAATTTTTTGTATTTAAGACTAAATTATTTTTTTTAAATTTCCTTTCAAGATATAATGATATATCTGTTTTCATTAGACAATATAATATTATATATATAATATTATATTAATGATAAATTTATTTTTACCTTGTTTGATTGTTACTTTAATTACGTGTAGATTATTACTTATAAGTAATAACAAAATAGATAAGAATATTTTAAATATTATGTTTTTTGGACAAAAAATATTATTATTTTCAAGTATATTTAAGTTAAATAAATTGATAGAAGTATCTCGTTTAATGTATTCAATCACTTTAGTAATAGGTGCTTTATTTTTTAAAGAAAAACATAATATATTATTCATACTAATATTATTATTAGTCACTATAGCTACACGAAATTATTATAATGATTGTTTATTTTATATGACAAATGATAATACAGAAATAATAGATATAAATGTGAATTTTGATTATATAGTATACTTGTGTATAATAATATGTTTATACAAATTATATAAATTATAATATATTAATATATAAATATATATAAATATTTATAAATGGATTCTCAAAAAAAATATAATATAATAAGGGGATATTCTATTTTAAATGTTAATAAAAAAATAAATAATAAAAAATTTATTTTAGATTTTATAAGAAAATTAAATAAAGATAAAAAAAAGATTAATTATTTATAATAGTATTGCATTTTATAAATATATATTCATAATAGATTAGTATTATATTTAAATTAATATTTTTATAGTTTAATATTTTATCAAAAAATTGATTAATTTTAATAATTATATCATATACTACATTTTTTTGGATTAATATATCTATAATAATTGTATATAAATTTGTTAATTTTATATTATTTAATAATAATAAATACGAAAAATTTTTAATATCTTTAATTGATTTTTTATTTAATTTAACTAATAATATAGCATTTATTTTATTAGTTAAATCACTATATAAATCATTATTATATAAAATATTATTATTAATATAGTTTATATTTAATTTTTCAGAAGGTATTTTTATACATACACATATATTTTTTAAATTATTTAATATAGTATTATAATTAGAAACAATTATAATAAATTTTATATTCATATGTTTTTCTATTAAATTTTTTATAGTTTTTTGATTATTTATATTAAATTTAAAATTATCTAAAATAATTAATTTATTATAGGATATATAATAATTATCACTTTGAATTATTTTATTTATTAGATTTTTAAATGTACTAAAATCTTTTATTTTATTAATATCTATATAATAATGATATAAACTTTTTTCATAATCTATATTTTTATAAGTTATTTTATTAGTAATATTATTTATATTATATAAATCATTTAAAATATTTATTATGAGTTTTTTACAATAAATTAAAGAATAATTATTGTATAATAAAATATTTGGATGATTTTTATTTACTATAATTTTTTTTAATTTATAATGATTATTCATTATAGATTATAATATAATTGTATGTTTAAATATTATCATATTGTTATAATATAATTATATATATATATATGAATGTTATTATAAAAAATATAGATAAAGATAATATAGTAATAAATAAAAAAGATAATATATATAAATTATATTATAATTTAAATTTATATTACAAGATTATAGGAATTCCATTAAAAATAAATTATAAATATATAACCGTTCATAATAATTTATATTATATATTTATTAATGAAAAAGATAATCTTAATTTATTATTATTAAATAATTATTTATTAAAACATATTGATAATTTTTTATTTATAAGAAATAATATAACAAATAAATTTATAATATGTAATAACTATAATAAAAATAATGTAGAAATTATAAAAAATGATATAAATAAATTAAAAACTAATAATACTATATATGTAAATATAAATAAGATTAAATATATAAAAAATAATAATATACCAATTATAAATATATTATAAAATAATGAATAAAAATGATAAATTATTTTTAGATCTTATGAAAAATCCATATAAAACAAAATCAGTTAAACGAATAATAGATAATGATAATTTACATAATGAATTAAAAAAAAAATTTAGAAATTATGATATTACAATTGATAATTATAATATTATATTAGAAAAAATTGAAATATATTTAAAAAAAAATACTATCCAAAATATAATTAACAATATTATTTTAGAGATAGAAAATGAGCAATTTAACCAAACAATTATTCAATCAATTACTAATGAAGAAAATAGAAAATGAATTGATTACTTATTATGATAATTATAAAGAATTCATAAGTAAAGAAGAATACACAAAATTAATAGAAACTAAAATAAAAGAAAAATTTAATTTTGAAATAGTAGAACCATCACAAATAAGAATTCTTAAAAATTTATATGAAAAAAAATATAATAAAAGACCAAAAGGCAAAAAAGCTAATGATATAGAATGGTTAAAATTACAATTAAATATAGAAGATATAGAAGATATAGAAGATATAGAAGATATAGAAATAGAAGATAATAAATACAAACCACGATATGTTAGTAGAAAACATTTTTGTAAAAAAAAGGACAAATGTATGGCTCGATTATGGAATGACCATTATGGTGGACAATGTTCTCATACAAAAGTAAAGGGAGATTATTGTAATGTTCATAATAAAATATTAATTAAATATGGTAGATTACAATTTGGAAGAATAGATGAACCAAAACCAGAAAGGGATTATTTTAATAATAATAAATTAAATTGGAGATAATTAAATTGCAAAACTATCTAAATCATAATCTATATAAATTTTATCATTTTTACTTTTAAAAATATCATTTATTTGTTTTTTATTAGTTATTTTTGCATATTTTACCAAAAATAATGCAACAATTAATGGTGATATTCTAATACCATCATAACAACATATTAATATAACATTATCTAATATATTTTTTTTTAAATAATCAAGTATATTTTCTAAATTATTATTCAATAAACTAATATCATTTTGGTCCATATCAAATGATAATGGAATTCTAACTTTTTTTATAGTATCTAAATTTATAAATTTACTATTTTCAGTACAATTAATAACTATATTTATATTATATTTATTATAAATATCATTTGTATAACTATCATGAATATCTGAAATAAATATATTATTTATTATTTGTGTAATCATTATTAATTTATTATTAATTTGATATATTTTTATAAATTTATACAAATTAAAAATATGGAACATAATTTACTATTTTCATCACTAGACGAAGTTATACAGAAAAATAAAAATGAAAATACTAAAAATAAAAATAGTAAAAAAAAACTTATAGATTTAAATTTCAATATTCAAAAAGATGGAAAAATTAAAATTGATATAATAATACTTGAAAAATTAGATAATATAAATGATAATATAATTGATAATAATGATAATATAAATGATAATATAAATGATAATATAAATGATAATATAAATGATAATAATATTTCAGATAAACCAGAATGGAGATATTATGGACATAATGATACTAAATCATCTGACCCAACAAGATGTGGTTTAGCTTTAAATCCATTATTACCTGAAGCATCAGTTGGAACAACTATAAAACCGGGTTATTATAATAAAACTATGAATAAAACTAAAAGAATGAATGATTGGAATAGTATGACTTATAAAGAAAGAAGTCTAAATAAAATATTTAATGAAATACAATTAATATGCAATAATAATAATTTAAAACCAAAAATAGCTCAAGAAGCTAAATCTTTATATAAAATTATGTCTGAAAATAAAATTTCTCGTGGGAATAATAGAAAAGGAATAATAGCTGCTTGTATTTACTTTTCCTGTAAAAATTGTAATGTACCTAGAAGTACTAAAGAAATATCAGAAATGTTTAATATTAATAATATAATTATAACAAAAGGATGTAAAAAATTTCAAGAAATATTACATTATAATAAACAAAATCAAAACAGAATTAATAAACATACTATAATAGATTCAAATGATTTTATAGACAGATTTTGTAATCAACTAAACTTAAATAATAACGATATTGATATTATTAAAAATATTTCAGATAAAGCACAAAAATTAAAAATTATTTATGAAAATACACCACCATCTATTGCAGCAGGTTCTATATATTTATATGTTCGTGTAAAACAAATTAATATATCAAAAAAAGATATTTCTAATATTTCCAAAATATCAGAAGTAACAATTAATAAATGTTATAAAAAATTAGAAGAATTTAGTACTAAATTATTATTTATTTAAACTATATTATATCTCTTTACTAAATAATATAAAATTCCAACTAATAAAGCTTTAATTAATAATGATACAATAGTAATATTTCCAGAATCATTAACTAACATATTTGATTTTGTTGATAAAAATATATTATCAATTTGTGGAATAGAAAATAGAAAAGCAATTAATGAAATTACAATTGGTTCTTTAATACTATTTTTTAATTCTTCAATTGCACTTCCTTTAATTTGTTTAATTTTTTCTTCAGTAAATTCTTCTTTTTTTTGACTCTCTTTAGCTAATTCTTGGTCTTGTTTACTTTTAATTTCTTTTAAAAATACTTGTTGTTGTTCTGGAGTCATTGTTTCTAATTGTTTCTTTTGTTCTGGAGTTACATTTACCTTTTGAGGTCCTGGTTGTGTTTGTCCTGGCATTTGACCTGGCATACCACCAGGAATTTGACCAGGCATTTGACCTGGCATACCACCAGGAACTTGTCCTGGAATTTGACCTGGAACTTGTCCTGGAATTTGACCTGGAATTTGACCAGGAACTTGACCTGGCATTTGACCTGGCATTTGACCTGGCATTTGACCTGGCATTTGGCCTGGCATTTGGCCTGGCATTTGGCTTGGCATTTGGCTTGGTAATTTTGGTTTTGGAGGAGTTGATGATTTACTATCTTTATTTAAATCGTTTATAATTGAATCAACAATATTAGATTCTTCTTCAGTTAATCGGGTTGTTAAATCATTTATATTTGTTTCTTTCATAATATTTTTTAATTTATTATTATTTGAAAATATAAACGTAATTTACATTTTTTTAACTATAACATAATCATCTGAATATATATCCCATATAAAATTAACTATTAAATAACCAGTTATTATTGATAACATATTTTCGTGCAATTCATTCATTTATATTAATCTTATATTATTTTTTAAAAGCTCTTTTTTTTTAATTTGAAAATTATTTATTTTTAAATTATAAAAAAAACATATCTTCATCATGCCTCGTGGAAATGAGGCAAAAGCAGCGAGATCACATAATAGAGCTTGTATGAGAGGTAGGTCTACTGCTAATTCATCAGCAAGTGCTTATAATCAAATTAAAGGAAAAAAATATAAAAAAGGAGAAACTTCATCAATATTTAAATTCCAAGCAAAATTAGTAACATATGATTCAAATCAATATCTTGTTAATTATAGATATGTGGACCCAAATACAATAGAAATAGGATCAATTGTTAAATCAAATAAATCTTGTACTATGCAACAAATTCTTGATAATGTTATTGAAGACCAAACACTTAGACAAAAAATAGGTGCTGAATTTATTAAGAAATTTAAAAAGAGCTCTTAATTTAAATTTTTAATTTGAAATTATTTATATTAAAAATATTAATTAATTTAGAATTAGAATTATAATCTTATAATGCCTCGTGGGAAAGCTGCTAAGGCAGCCAGATCACAAAATCGAGCTCTACAAGCTAATAATCGTAATAAGAATGGTTCAAGTTGTAGACAAATTAAAAATGGACAAAGGGCTACTAAAAACATGCACACAAATGATTTTATTATGAGATCTGTAGTTTATGATGGTATTGAATACACAGTTACTTATAAATGTATGAGTATAGGTAATCTAGATATATGTGCGATTCATAAACATAATAAAAATGTATTTTCACAAAGTGAAGAAGATATCAAAAATAGTCAACTGACTATTGAAAAGCATGAGATTTTAATTAAAAATATTGCTATGAAAATGATCGACGATTTAAGTACAAATCATTCTACAGATGCTGGAAAAAAGAAAGGGATGCAGATACAAACTTGTATAATCACGATTTAAATAAAATAAATTAAATAAAAATTATTAATTAAAAACAATCATTAAAATTAATATTTTTTATTATGTTTTTATTAGTATACTTTTATTTTTACTTGTTACATATTTAATAAAAATAGTAACTATTATAGTTAAAAACAATAAATTATAATTAAACATTTATATTATATTATATATTAATTTTTTATTAAAATAG